>Ga0126342_10000106_pt1 | contig 56546 bp, 54 predicted proteins | sample Cyp1metagenome_FD_92528 | JGI IMG/M metagenome (GOLD analysis project Ga0126342, IMG submission 92528) | Coral microbial communities from Lord Howe Island, Old Settlement Bay, Australia - Cyphastrea 1 metagenome | ecosystem: Host-associated > Invertebrates > Cnidaria > Coral ...
AGAGCAGCGCGCCTTTTGATCCTAAAAGAGCCTAGCAGTCAAGCTAGTTGAGTTGTGGTGCACACTGATAAGAACAGATACTTCACCTGTCCAGCATGTCACAGTCATGTACATGAACCCTTTCGCACAAACAATCCAACCCCCATTGTTCAATATTGTTTACCTTTCTAATCCTTTTTTCCATGAATTGGTTGGGACCAACGATGACAGGAGGCGATAATCCCCTTGGCGTACTCCGCTGCCTCTGCCGAAGTCACCATCCAGGGACAAGGACCATCGATCTACCTTAGAGATCAAGCCTCTGGATGTCATCTACCATCTGGTTATTTAATATATATATATAATATAGCTATGGAAACTCCATTATAAACGGAGATTTTAATGGGAAATCATCTGTAAATGTAAATGGGCCATTTTCCATAGCTATGTTAAATAACCAGAATGTATATATAATTTAATTCAACAACAAATGACAAAGACTTGGTGTTTGAGCCACCTATCCCGAATAAACAACATCTCATTTAGTCAGTTCAGAGAATGATCTTTCCAATGAGATGAACAAGTTCCAAGAAATGTGTGAAGCCACCAATGAGATAAATATCAACAAAAAACACAGAAATGCTCCAAAACAGACCCTGATGGCTTCCAGGAAAAGCCGTTTGAGTTCTTCCCAGGAAAATCCAGGAAATTGTTCTGCTCTCCAAAGGTGAGTGCCAGTTCCCCAAATCTTGTCTTGTGCTGCACATCTGTGAGATCCATTCCAACAGTTGCCTGGTCTATATAATTCAGCCACGGCACCTTACGTTTCAGAAAGGTCAGCTGATCAGACTTCAACGTTTCAGTCCTGCACTTGAAAACACAGGATACACCCTTGGTCCCTTGTTGCCTGACACAACTGATCCCCATCCTTCCAACAACAGGAATCTGCTGTTAGAAGCATAAATAAAGGACATGTCGTCTCCATCGACAATGGATTGTGGTTCATACAAAATCGTTCGCCCCACCGATTCGACCGTTTCACCATCCAAGGATGGATTTGTCATTGTGAATGATCCTGATAAAGTACGGAAAGTAGTGATATTGTGTGTGCAAGGTTAGTTATGCCATTGGTGGCTGCACGGGCCCCTTGAAGAGAAGGTGGCAGAGATGTATGCATGGAATGCAAAAGTACTACCAGTAGCTTGAGATATACATACGTAGTATTTGCATGTATTCGCATGTATTTGCATGTATTTGCATCATATCATATCAATATGTACATACACACATACATGTGCAGTATATCTTTGTCTCACCGGACCTCCTCTTCCCCGGCAAGAGTCCTTTTCTTGGCAGGGCGCTTCATGGAGGGAGCCATGGTCACCAAGATGCTGCTGTAACTAGTTCGCTGCTGTCATTTTTAACTGGTCAAATCTTGAAGATTGGTTTGAGGTGACACAGAGTTCTGGGGAATATCGAAAATTACAACCACCAACTTGTAGTTTTATGATATTTTATGATATTTATGGAGATGATGGTGGTTGGTAAAACTTGCAGGAGAGTGTTTTATGATGTTTTATGGGCTTCAGCGCAAGTCAAATGAGTCCAGATGAGTCCAGCTCAGGAGAGCTGAGGGCTACTGAAATTTCTGCTTTTGGAGATGCTGCAAGCGCTTGCAAACAATGGGAAATCTAGAAAGCAACATCTCGTTTTTTAACGTTTTTTAATCATAGAATATACTAGACATGTGGGATTAAATAGAACAATTCACAATAACTAGTTTCCATTGGGTTGATCAGTGTGGTTTCACTTTGTGTATTTGCGGCTTGTCCGGCTACACTATGCAATCAAGCCATCACAAACACACCCATTGAAACCTTTAGAGTCTTTAGAGATTCGGGTCCTATTTTTGAAGGTTCAATCCCGCTCACGCCTTAAGGCCTCGATGTGCTTCATAGCACCTCAGCTCCGCAAAAATCTTTCTTCAAGGCACCTGGGAATCACCAGATGTATTTCCATTGTTTAATGGGTATACATAAATATACATATATATATATATGACAATGTACATATATAACTGTGTATATACATTACATACATATATATGCTATATGTATGAACTCTATAAACACAAAACATGTTCATCTAAGTAGTTGTTCTCTCGGAATATCAATGGGTTTCTTCAGTGGATTCATTTGAAAGTAAACATTGGCAGAAGTGGTCGTCGAAATAGCAGCAATCGTCGGAACATGATCAACCATCACTACGAACAACCACCCCAAACAATTCTTGCACATGTCATATGGCCACGGCACCCCTTTGAATCCTCTACCTCGTATCATGACAATAAATCATCATTGGGATTTAATAAGCCCTTAATAAGCCCTGACTAGTGGTTAATTGTTGCGAATAGGCCCTTGATGGATCCCTGTTATTGGGGGTCAGGTTTGGAAAGGTTGCTTAAATCCCCACTATTCATTCCCACTATTCATTCCCACTATTCATTCCCACTATTCATTCCCAATATGTATATATATGGTATAATATAATATAAAATAATAAAATATAGTATAATATAGTATATTATAGTATAGTAAAATATTATATAGTATAATATACTATACTATAATTTAATAATATAAAATAATATAATATAAAATAATATAAAATAACATAATATAATATAATATAATATAATATATAATTATATATGATAAACAACATCAGATCTAAGGTGATCTAAGGTTGCTGCGCTCAGCTGATTCTGCGGTCTTTGCCTGTCGAATCAGCACGTGGAACAACAATTCAAATCTCGGTATAGCCATGTACTGCCAACAAATCAGCAAAATGTGCTCTGTCTCGCCAGGAAATCCCAATGGGTAGATCCGTGAGGAACTTCCCATGTCTTTTTCCAAAGATTGGTCTGCCGGCTGCCGGCCAGAAGGGGAACACGTCGTGACTTTGAATGGCAAGTCATGAGACATAAGCGTATAAACATTGGCGCAACTGATATTTCAGTACAGTAATTACTCTAAACTCAGCCACATCAGATGACTTCGCCGAATTACTCACCATCAGGCTAGGATGAAAATCCTGGAATGCTGTAGAAATAGGGAGGTCATACCGAGTCATACCCCAAATGTCAACTTTATTTTAATGTAACTATAATTTAATCATCTTTACTCCACTTTCCTTCTGAACATGATGATAAAACATGGATAAATCCTGATAGACTCATTTGGAGTACCCTAGCTTCTACTACCCTAGCTTTGGACAAAACATGACGCGACCATCACTTTCCTCACCTCCAGTGTCGCCAGCAACTCTTTGGTGCTCCTCACCTCCTGCAACCAGACCACAGCTTGGGAAAATATTTTTGCGGATCTGAATTAAACCAATACCCATTTAGTCCTCATGAACGATACAGTCAGCAGCTCACATTGGCTGTGTCCAAGAGTTTAAGAACTCCGAAGCCCAGAACATGGGCTGCGGCGCTCTCTCCACACATCGATACCCCCAGCTCTCCAACTGCCGGCGCCTCAACGAGGCGGGCCTGTGGCCAGGGAGAGACTTCTGCTTTTAGAGATCCAATAATTCGATTTTTTTTGTTAAGACCGATTAAGACCCAGCTGTTTCCATCTTCTAAGTGACTGGTTGACCACCAGCCTTGTCAGTATCATCCTTCGCCAATCGGACTGACCTGGGCCCAAGAAACAGACCTGCTTCGTGCAAACTCCAAGTTTTGTTTGCTAGATTGGGTACCCAAACGCGGGAGAAGGCATTTGCTTTATTGCGCTTGTGTAGATCAAACTTGGATATCCAAAAACAATAAATGCTATACACTAATTACTCAACAAGAATCACAACCAACACCTGCGGTTTAGAGGGACATAATTTCTGATTGACCTAAATCCACCATGTTGTTCAGAAACGCAGCCGTCCCGGGCTGTCCCGGCAAGTCCTCCACTTGCTGCCGTTTGAAGTCCTCTTGCACGTTTGGAAAGGGTTGTGTTGGGTGTAAAGTTTCACTTGGAACCTCAAACAGGTTGTGTCTATATAATGAACCGTAGATGGGGAATACACCAACCATTGGTTCCCCCCCCCAAAAAAAAGACATGAACCAGTCGATGATTTTCGGGGTCCCTAATCTTGGGACATCTACTGGCAAAGTGGAAACTGCAACACTGGGTGTCAGGCTTGAAGGCCTTTGTTCTAAAACTGTTGACCACAAGTATTTTCTCGTCCCAAACACTAACATGTCACTTGGCCTAGCCTCCTGCAAGTAAATCAATGCAGCGCCAAATTGATCTTCAATCAATGTACATGCCATCACATCTGGCTGATTTCCACTTAGCATTCTTCAAATTCATACACCAACCAGTAACCAGAAGTAAACCTTCGCCCATATTAAGCATACATTCACCATGTGCTTCGATTCCCAAGTCATGCAACAAAAACACAAACGCATTGAAGTCTCCCTAACAAACTCACAAAGCATCAGGAAGATCATCAACGCCAGTGATTAGGCCAGAGGCGGCGAGTCGCCTCTAAGCTGCATCGCATGCCGTTCAACTCCAATCTCAGGGAGGCCTTGTGGAGCCATCCAATGAAGCGTTTGAACCCAATTCTAGGGGCATTGTTGTGTTTTAGGAATTGAGCTTTGACCAGCTGTCAAGACTGAAGACCCATGATGATCCACAAATGACTGCTTTTTACACTGGGCCATCCAAGTTTTGAGTCTACCACAGTATGACTCCCGGCCATCATAATATGGGAAGCCATACCACTGACCCTCCTGATGACAAAAAATCTAGATGCATATTCACTCTGGAACCAATCATCGCTGAAGCTGCAATTTCATGCTGGCTTGGTTCTGTGTCTTGTGAAGATCATAGAATCATAGTTGTCAAAGCGCCTATAATGATCCTGGACGTCTACCACAAAGCTCAAAACCAAAAGTAGTACTGTCATTGACCAATGGTCCAAGTTCCCCAAGTTCACAGTAGATGACGCATGGCCCGCATGGCCCGCATGGCAACATATCGTGATCGCCTCTGCTTGAGCTGCGCTCTTGCTCGAGTCCTTCAGGCCGAAGCGTTTTGTGCTGCAAAAAAATGGATGTTTTCCATGCAAAAATGAATGATTAATGGATGGTTTCCTCCAAAAGATGGATGATTTCCCGTAAAAATGGATGGTTTCAGATATTCAGATATACCATCTGGTTATTTAACATAGCCATGGAAAATCTCCATTTTTAATAGGTAAACCATCTTTTTTAATGGGCCATGGGAAAATGGCTATGTTAAATAGCCAGATGGTACATAGCCAATGATCATTCGTGGATCATCGTGGATCCAGGTGCCCCAGATCCCGCATCCACCGAACCGAGCTCGCTCCTGCTGACTGAAGGTGTCAAACTCCTCGCGAAGTCGACTGATGGCCCGGTCAAGGTTGGAGGTTCCTGCCATTCGGAAGTGGATGTTTTCATGGCATGGCCTGGCATGGTTATTCTTATCGCGTTCCATGTTACGTCTTTGGGGTGTAATATATCAAGAACGGTTCATCATTAAGCAAGATCTGTAGATATGGGGAAATGATGGAACATGTGGATATGGTTTTGTCTGAAATGAATGCACTATATACTGTATATAATTAGATCAGATACGGTCTAGCCATGAAACTGCGATCTTCATTTCGGAACATGATAATTACATAATATGATATGTATATATAATAATTATGTTAATTATGAAAATTCACAATTATATATATTATATGTATATTTTGGGTTTGAAACAGATATGTCTCATGCGCAATGCAGTGCCAAGAGACGCTGTTGGGCTTCGTTTCGCTCCACCTCCTGCGATCTGATGTGTTATCCGAGTATCAAGATGCAAACAAAAATACGTGTCATTACCTAAATCAAAGATCGTTTTTTATTCCATGATTATATTTTATCATCATCATTTACATGATTCTGGTACAGTATTGGTATGCTTCAGTAGTTGATCTATGACCCAAATCCCGTGGACTCAGTGGACTTTCATGATTTTTCACCAAAAAATGCAGAAACTCATGGTGCTTGTTCGATCGCCTGCTTTCAGTTTAACTTTTAAAAGTATGTTTGCATATGTTTACATATGTTTACTGGTTCTTATATGTGGTAAACCATGGCAAACCTATGAAAAGCCTAAGAACACCCAACATCCAACGTGAAAACAAATGGCCACAATCCCTCCAGACATCCTGATTTTTTCTTTCAGGGCTGTGGCATCACTGGAACCATCACCCCAAAATTCCCTGGATCGCTCCATTTGACGGCGAAATTGTTCCCGCAGACCCGCCGTGGTCTTATGCAACTCCTAAAGGGGGCAGCATCTGGATCGTGGTATGTTAGGGGGATGTTTCTCTGCCGAATCTCTGGTAGCTTTCAGGTTTGATCCGAATCATATACATATACATATATATATATACATATATATTATATTATATTATATATTATATATATATCTGTTGGATTCTTGTAGAACTATGCAGAAACTCATTGTGGTTGGTTGGATAGCCCGACAGCAGGGAAAATCCAAAGATTCACAGATGGCAATGTCGGTTACCAGGAAATATGTACTGCCATTGGATGAGATTTGGGTTCTTTCACACCTGAAACAGCAATAGCGTAGTTGTTTTCGTTGTCGTACCCTCAACCACCACACCATACTCTAGAAAAATCTAGAAATTGTTAAATAGAACATCAAAGATCATCGGTCTGGAAAATGTCTGGAAAGTTCACATATTTCCCAAACTAGATTTAATCCCCATTGGGGAGAAATCATCCCCTACCATCATCTTAAATTGGGAAGTCTTCACCCAGCGAAATCCGAAAATCACTGCCTGCTTCAGTGCCAGCTCCATCTTTTGTACTTCAAAGAGCGTCTGTTCAGACCTGAGCGCTCCGATCCATGGCGATCCATGTGGGATTCACCCTGCAACCTAAATACCTGGGGATTATTAAAAATCCCATCCACAAAAATAGTAATATGGGGGATGGTTTATCATTAGATTTACCGCAATGACCAGTTTTTGGCCTAATTGCTTTGAACATGTTTGAACCATTCCCAGTTGGAAGCAAGCGAACTAGTGAACACAAATTGGCCCGCCATTTGCTTTCCCTGGAAATCAGGGATTTGTTCTTACCGTAGAACTTTTCCAGTGCGTTCATTTAGTTATACCATCCCCCCTACTCTCATCACAGTTTTTTCCAGATCAAAATGAAAGCATCAACCGGCTCAGGGAGCTGTTTAGTGTTGTGATGTTGAAACCGAATCCATCCAAATCCATCCAAATCCAACCCTTCCAAGGTTGAGGCCACCAAATCCGCTCCTGAAGTTTGCGGCCCGATCCCAAAACTCGAGGAGTGTCAAAAACCCTCTGATAATGGCTAATGATCTAATGCAGCTATGGTATGCTATGGTCACAAATCATCTAAACGGGCCATTTTCCTAGCTGTGCCATGGCCAACTTGGCAGCTCAACTCTCGCAGCCATTGCGGTTGTGCCATGGTGATGGCTGACGAATCCTCCGACTCGCCATTGGGACTCCAGTCATTTCTGTGGGTGAAACAAATTCCAAAATTGTGATGGCTAAGCCCTGCTGTAAACTAACGTAGATGATCAGATGTGGGAAAAAACCCACCATAAAAGTCGATCATTTTCCAAGGGAAACCACTGGTTTTCCACATCTATGTCTATGTTAGTTTACCTTAGGAATCCCTAGGATAGCTTATAGGTATCAAATTGACTTTCTGTGGTGACCTTTCCAACCCCCCCGCCGCCATTGGCCTGCTTGATTTGCTGTTCCATGGGCTTGCTGGCTTCTCCGCCCTGGCGATGATATTGCCATGATCTAGACATCTGATGAAATCCGATGATATCGAACAATGATATCGAACAACATGTGTATCTGATTGGTGGTTTCAACCCCACTGAAAAATATGAAAGTCAGTCGGGATTACTATTCCCAATATATGGAAAAATAAAAAATGTTCCAAACCACCAACCAGGTATATTATATATAATTATAATTTTGAAGTGTCTTGAGTCTTGATGTCTGATAAGATCCTGACATCAAATGAATCTAATGATACTGTATCTGAATCTCATGGCAGTGCATAGGGAATCTGCTTAAAACATCTTAAAACGCAGTGTCAGACAGACTCACCAAGACGTGCATCATCCTGCATCCTTATCCTCTAACGGTAGTGGCACAGGTCCCACGGTCCCACCAGGAACCTCCATGCGTGGGGCCAAACAAGGACTGCTGTTTGGACGCCTCAAATCAATGGTGACCGCCAGCGGCAAGCCATCGCAAGACGGCTAGGAATGTTGGTTGGGCCATCCATGTTCTGTTGCGAAAATTGGCAAAACAATGCAAAACATGTCAAATACCAAGGACCACCACTGACCACCAGTGACCACCATTCAATTTTGAAGCACATCGCAATTTTGGTGAGGGTCTGTAACAAGAAAACTTTCTTCAACGGCAATGATGGCACACAGCAACCAGGCCCCACTTCAGCATCTCCATGATACCATTGGTACTTGGACACCCCCAACACATTCAAGCGTTGACTTGGTGTTGAAAAACAAGGATATAGAAACACTGTGATCTTCACCCCAAGGTAAACATGATAATTAAATGTAATTAATGTTAGTAAAGCAATCATAAATCACACATATTTTGATGGTTTATACCAGCCATTTATGGGAAAAGTGAGGATGGTCTCCTATTGCTTTACCAACATGGTGGGGAAAACATGGGAAAACGTGTCACACCTGAAAACTCACCGAGTTCCCAGAACAAGAAGCAAAGCTTTTGGATCCACGGCCGACCTCGCATCTTTTGGCATGCTGGGACGGGACCGAAGCAATGAGTGAACAGAAACCATCCATGACCAACCCATTTAATAACTCATGTTATGTAAGTTAAATATAGTTAAATGGTAACTATATCCCATCATATGTACCGTAGAAGATCAAAGTACAGTAACTATATCCCAAGATTATGGTTGCATGGAAATGGCTCTTTCCGGTTGGACAACAGAGAGATTGTACTCAGCAGATGGCAAACACTCTAATTTCGAAGGCCACGTCATGATATGTCATGTCTGAGGCAAAGCAATGTTGATGCTCTTACTTCTGGTAATGCTGCATTGTGGGTTCACATACTCAAGTTTGTATCCTTTGCTGCAACAATCCTGGAGGAACTGGCTTGACACCCTCGCAACACAGTGACAGCGTTTCGAATATCCCAACTCTCTACAAGCTCACACCATGCCACAGAGATCGAGTCAAGTCAAAAAAACAAAACAAAACCATTCATGCAGTGAAAATCTTTTTGGATCTTTGTGGTAGTCCAAAGCTTCCTTTCATTTTCAAGATACCCCAAAATCCAAAATCCGAGTGTAAGGAGTACCATGGTCATCTCTGGGATGCCCTGCAACGGAACCCCACCATAGGGCGAATTGGAAGCCCTTGTGGCTTCTTCATCGTGAGACCTAGGCGCCAGAACGCTTGAAGCAACCATGTGATGGCGGATGAAACCAACCATTGGATGGGGATGTCATGGGGATATCATGAAAACACGTTGAACTATGACCAACAAATTCTCATATTCTTGTCATAGTTGGTGAGGGATTCACAAACCTATCCACTGGATGATGGCTGGGGCTGGACGGGCGTTTCCCCATCCCCTGAAGCCGCATCCGTGCAGCCCCCACACAGGTGTGTTGGCCGAGTTGGGCGTAGGTCCACTGCCCCAACCCTTCAACGAGGACCTGCCAATCTTAGTGGTTTCTGGATCCATTCTGGATCCAGGGTGCAGACTATAGCTGACTGATAGACAAAACTTAGCTGTCAGCCAACTTTCGAAAAGCTGACTGTAGTTATCAGTCAACTGATTAGACAAAACTTGGTTACCCTCTGGTAATTTAACGTAGCTATTGAAAATGACCATTAATAGTGGATTTTCCCATAAAAATGGTGATTTTCAATAGCTATGTTAAATTACCAGAGGGTAATGCATGTTGATGTCAGCTTGGATGAATCCCCGTGGATTTTTTCTGGTGCAATGTGGTGCACATCGTATGTGCCAGCTGGAACTGCTCCAGACTATGTTCGAAACTACCCTCCGGTGTCATCAAACGTGATCGAAAATCCCTCATTTATAGATATTAGATTAGATATGATTAGATGATGTTCCCAGCTATAAACCTCCATTTAGAGCGGTTTTTTCGTTGCCATGTTGGATTACCCGAGGGTACTTTCAACCTATGTGCTACAGTACCTGTACTGTTCACTGTGACGGGCTGCTCCCGTCGGATCCCCTCGGCCTTGCAGAGACCTCGGAACCTCAGAACTCTACCATTCCAAGCGTTGACATGGAAGGGCAGCGGGCGGTCATGGGCTCCACATACCCTCTGGTAATTTAACATAGCTATTGAAAATGGCCATTTATAGTGGATTTACCCATCGAAAATGGTGATTCCCCATAGTTATGTTAGTTTACCAGAGGGTACCAAATTGGTGATATTTGGTGACCATGGTGATCATCATATACCCTCTGGTAAACGTTTACATAACTATGGACAAAACACGATGAGATTAATGTGGGTAAATCAACTATTTCGACTGGGCCATTTTCAATAGCAAACTGTTAACGTTTACCGGTACCATCATGTGACATCTAAATGGTGATGAGTTTGGTAAGTTGAGCTCGAAGAGGGACAAAACGTGATGTGAAGTCTTCGTCAACATCACTGGATCTCGTCCAAATTCAGTAGATCATTAGAAAACCCCCCAAAAAACAGAACCCCACATAGTCAGTGATGTGGGTTAAAAAAAACATACGAACTCTTTGACTAAAGCTGCATGATTGCAAAGGCCTGAGCCACCAGCCACCTTTGTAAAAGGTTGATTCAAGAGTTTTTTCAGAAAGTGCTATCTTCACGGCTTTCCCCCTCCCTGGTGATACACCATGTTTTCAACCACAGGCAAGGCTACCCCCAAATCCAATGATTCAGTCTCTGGCCGGAGCGGGACGTGGCATGCGACATTGGATACACGTTGCAGGGCTGAATGGAACTTCACAATCCTTCGTTTTTTGTAGGAATTGCGTTGAAATCTTCAAGGCATCTTCAACCCTCAACTGGCCTCAACTCATGGATTCTCAAGATCTGTTGCCAAGCCCTTCCTGACACTTGATGGTCCGTCAAAAATCATCGGATATCTCAGCAACGCTCTGCAGATGTCATGTCAACAACTTAAAGCTGAAGCCATCAGGGGAGAATTGAAACATGCACCATGCACCTGATTGCAACCAAGAACACGTCTGATGATTGAGGGGCACAGCTAAGGGACGAATATGGGCCCGTGCTTAACATGAAGCTGGGATATTTACAAGTCCTTGGTCGTGCTGAGAGGTCAAAGTTTCATGAAACTTCGAGGTGAGTTGCAGTTGATGGTTTCAACCAATTCGAAGAAACATGAAACCGCCGCCAGATAAGGGTGTGTCCAAGAAGTTGGGAGCCACCAAGTTTTAGTGAAAGATCATGGGCCATTGATGGCCATTGGGCAAATCAATCGAATCATAGTGAAGCAAAAACTGGTGGATGGTAGGATCGCCATCCAAAGTCAGCTCGCTCTTTCACATGGCTCGATGCAATGAATTTTGGCGGCCCGTTGGCAGGATTTATACTGCCAGCATGCCACAAAGATCCGCAAATGCCAAAGCTTGGTCAAACATCTCAACAAGTGAAACATGTTCATTCAGAAATGGAGTTAGGTGTTGAGAGTTCACCAGGAATTTTAGCATTTTTGTCTCATAATGGTGGTCATTGATCATGGCGAACTATCTGTGGCTTCCGTATTCCTCCATTTTGGACTAAAACAATGCATAACATTGTTATTAAACAAACAATCGCAATCAAGAAACGAAACCAAGGTCTACTCAGCTGATCAAACGTCTCTTAGCAGTCTTAGCACATGCTCAAGCGTTTACAATTTAATCCGATCCACTTTGGCAATGACATCCTGGCTCATCTGAAGGAGCTGGTCCTTGGTGTTCCACCCACCAGTTGTGGCCCAACAAAAACTCAGGACCCAACAGGAAGCCTTGACTAAACCGTGATTGGGTGCTGGCTTACGTTTTATGAAAGGGGATTGACATTTGAATTTTGAAATCAAATGAGTACCAAGGGGCATAAAACATAAAACCCACCAATTTATGATACATATGACTTCTAGACACGACCACCAGGAGCCAAAAGTCACCAGAATGAATCGGGGAATGGATCACTTCCTTGCTACCTTGGGATTGAACACATCAAAGTACAAGTAGCTGGTTGTTCTCAATGGTCCTTCCCCATTCAGATAAGGGAAAATCATGGTGGGCATCACGCGTCCCTATATTATTACAACATGTCCATAGTTGTGGCTGCAATCCTCCTTGTGCTGGTCAAATCATCATTTAGAACTCCGTGATGGTCAAGTCCCAACTTCTGATGGTTAAATCTTAAATCACTATGGTTGATGGTAACATGTCCACTGTTGGCACCCGGCCCTGTCCCATGAAGTGCTACAAAAAAAACTGAGTGGCGGATAGGCAGAGACATTGAAGAGCGAGGCGGAAGTGTGGCGATCTGCGGGCTGGGAAGAGTGAATATATATATATATACAGTACATTATATATATATGTGATAACTTATCCTATCAAATGCAGCATACACATATCATAGAAATACATTATACATGTATAATAATAGTAATAAATAATAAATAATAATAATAATAGTATTAATAATAATATATACATAAATATATATATATATGCATATACGAACAATGTGATGCAAACCAATATAACATATCAACCATAATATATAACAATCAAACCAACTTTGTATTTTGTGCGATAAGTAAGGCTAATTAACCAGGAAACTGGCAAGAAAAACAACTCCCGCTGGACCCCCCTGTCCTCATCATCTGAGTTGTCATCATTGTCTTTTTATCATGATAGACTGGTTCAACTAGTCATCCCAAGTTTGGCAAAATACGGAATAGATATTGATGGTGGCAGCATATGAATCCATAGTGGCATTGCAGGAACATTTCTGATTGCTTCTCATATCATCCACAACTCATCAAACTAATCTATTTACATTAAGAAAAACAGTTGCAACGCTTAGGACATCTCTAAGATCATCCCAGATCATATATCATCTGTAATAATCTCTATATAGATTATGATGTGTATATATATATGATTATATCTATATATATATGTATTCATGACATTTCATGACATAGTTATCTATCTAACATTGTATAACTATCTAAGATCCAGACCTCAAACCGCATTCACCCCTCCGCAAGTACCGCCTGACTCTCCGCCAACTAAGCTGCTTCCATGCCTTGGTGTCGAATGGGGGTAACCCTATTTTCAGAAGCCTCCGAAACAGACATAGAAAAATGAAGCAAATGGGTATTTTTGTTTGATGGTGAATAGTGGTTTTCATGTTACTTTGTTGTACATCGTGGGACCAGCATAGAATCATTCATTTGAATGAGTAGGTAAAGAGGGAACAAGGCCCAGATATCATCTGCCTGAGAAAACACAACGCCGAGTTTTCTTTGGCCCTCGCTGGTGTAATATAGCCATGAGTTGCTGGATATGAGTGTCCTGCCCACACAAACATGCCCGCAGAAAAATGATATGCTCAGAAAGCAAGGATGTCTATGGAAAGGCCCAAATGACAAGTTTGCTTGAAGTAACACCATTATGCACACACCAAATCACAATAAGTCAGGATTGTGCTTGCCCAGACCCGTGCAAAATGCAACTTGCAAACAATCTACATATATACAGTAATATATAATTGGCATTATCCATGCTGCAAGGAAAAACATGTGAAAACAGCATCAATTCAACCGTGGGAATTAAGAAACAATTCTACCAAGACATGCCGAAAGCCTGTTGGTACAGTGGCTGGTGGTAGCTGGTCCTTCAACTCGAGCTGGCGATCCTTTTCTTCAAGCTCAATCCTGAGAGTCGCAGGCAGAATGGAGAAGCCAATGGGTCGCTTCAGCCTGGTACCATTCTGTTCACACCAATAGCTGGAACGTATTTTGATTCAGACATCCCTCATCTGAGAAGATTTCGGCAAAATCTTGCATTTTTACAATCCATGTATGTCTCAAACCTCAGTAGCACAGCCTTTTTGCACATTAGTAGTCATCACCTAATCCATTGCCGTGTTTGTCTCAAAATAGTCACTATAAATCCATCTAAATTCACTGGTTGATGATCATTTTCCCGATTAAAATGGCTATAAATTATATCCATCTAAGTTAAATAAAATCGCTTTCTATATCTAATACCTTTTAATACAATACCCATCGATATTCCATTTAAATTGGGGGTCCAATCCCCTAATCTTTACTCCATTCCGACGTGCCTCAAACTTCGTATCCGCGCAGCATCCTCTGCTGCTGCATCCTTGGCTGCCCACGCGGCCGTCATGTCTCAAACTTGGTGCCATAACGTGCCATATATCCATCAGAGATGTGCAATGTAGTATATAACCAAAGGATACCAAAGGAAGTTTAGAAGCCAAACTTCCGACAATATGGAGAGATGGAAAAGCAGAGGTGGGAAGAGTCAGAGAAGAGAAATGAAGAAGAACAAAATGATGGTTGGTTGACATGATGCTGGGAATGCTAACCATGACAATCGTCAGTAACTCGGAAGTTTTGTAACTAAACTTCCTTTGAATATGTATATATATTATATATATATATAGAGATTATACATAGTCATTTTAATATAATACAATATTGTGAATTCTATTGAATTCTAATTTCATGTACACATGCATATTGTGATCCTCAAAGTGTCTCAGTATGCATCCCACCATCCATTCTTGGAGGTCATCGACAATCAACTGGGACCAACTAGCGATCAAAGTGACCAACCCACCATGACTATTTAATGGTAGGACTAGCAACTTATGATACACATTCCCAAGTCTTCAAACTGGTGACTTGTTGGGTGATAAGTTTTTTCGTCGAAAGTTGCAGCCACCAATAGTCCAAAATCTGGGCCCTCCAACGCCCGCGCGGAGCAATTCCAGCTGCTGATGGACCTGCGCTGCTAGGGGGCCATTGAAAAGGGGGGAATGATGTCTTTTAAGGAGGTCGTTTAATGTTGAATACATACAAATTATTATATAGAAATACATATTCATAAACTCTGTTCATAAAATGGTAATTTCAATTTCAATGGAAATCATGACAGTTTGAACGATTGAGTGGAGTGGGGTACACTATGTCTAGACAACATGTTTCAATGCATTGCCAACAAATGGTTTCATCATCTGAGGTAGGAATGGCTGAAAGTCAAGGAACATTTGAGAAGTTCAGCTACCAACTGGTGCGTCTCGCCTCTTGCAACTCTGCGTCTCGTTGCTCCAAATGCTTTTCGGCCAACTGCAGCAACAGCCAAAGAGTGTGACTACCATGCTTGAGATTTCCCAGGACATTCAAACATGTCATGGTGAAGCACTGCAAAAGACAAACCAGAAAGATGGAACAACTACGTACAGTATACACAGGGACTTTACCTGGATTCACCAGAACCTTGGCACCTGAAGCGCAGCTTCTTTGCCATCCAACTCGTATTCCAAGCACATCACCTGGAGTGGAACCCAGAAAATGCTAGGTGCTTTTTTGCCACATGATCTGTTTTGAATTTCGATCGACGCTCAAATTATCGAAATTTTGGGAGGTTGCCTTTTCAGGACCCACCTGCTGCTTTGATGCTTCCTTCCAGCTCCACTCAGGTGCCATCTCCTGCGAAAACAAATTCGGGGTTTTGGCCCATAGGATCCATAGGCATGTAGGACTAGAGCGAACTAAACCAGAGGTGATCATTGACTATAGATGTTTGAGAAGAATCTGCGCACCTACAAGTCATTGGGAAGCAATGGGCACGTTGAAGAGGCTACTATGATAGAACTAACGTGATCAATCGAAATGATTGGAAAATATTGGAAACATCTTTGGTGAATATATGTGAATATGCATTGAAGGCAACCCTTGCCATGTGAACATCTTCGATGCGTCGCCCAAATCCTAAGAACCGCGGTCCTTCCGGCCAGTCGTGCTGGTATCCTACGGCTGGGCGTGGATTCTGATGACACATCCAAACCCCCGCGCCCAGACGTGCACGGCACCTGTGCCTTTTCAGCTTTGCAGCGCCAGATTTCAATGGTGCGAATGGCCTCTGGCAGGATGTGGATCATGCGGACCAGAATCGATCTGCACAAGGAATTGGAATGAATAAACATGAATTAAACATACATGCAAAGAGTAAGCAGTGATTTCAGATGATTTCAGGGTATGATCCCTGGAATTTAGGAAGAATGAATGATGCAAACGCATTGCCGAAGTGAAGAACTCGTATTATCATCAGAACCGGGAAATACTGAGAATATACCCGCACTATCCTGCAGACTCTTCATATCTTGCACAGTGATATGGGGATGCCTTTTCATCCCAAGGTAGTCCCCAACGCCAGGAAACAGATGCAAATCCATAACCTCTGTCAGTTGCATCTGAAAATCATACCTTGTAAAATTAAGCAATTCGAATGCTCATACTGGCAATTAAGTCGTGCAAAATAGGACCTAGGAAGGACTTCCTCGCAGTTGTTTCCATCATTCATATAATTTATGTACAACTTGCAGTGTAAAAGGGTCACTTGAGCCCACCAAGTCTCTGGACCGAACCATTACCTGATGTGAGGTTCTTCCGGGATATAATGTAAAATTAGGATGATCACCCTTTAGTAATCAAACATGGCAAGCTGGAATTTCCCGGACTAAATGGAGGTTTTAAGTTTGAATAGGAAAATCCCCTCTGAATGAAGGTTTTAATTGGACAATCCACTTGAAATTTGAAATGTGGGTTTTAGTATGTGTTAATAGGAACATCCACTGTAAATGGTTGATTTTCCAGCCCAAAAACAGCTTCCATACCACCAATTTTTTGCGGCCTCCTGCTGGAGTCGCTCATCTTCTGGGCTCCAGCCAGCTCCGGGCGACACCAAGGGACGGCTGGTGGGCGAGCCCAAGGGACGGCTGGTGGGCGAGCCTCCGTTTCGCAACGGGAGTGGTTGGTTTTTTCTGCGGGAAGACTGCATTTTGGGGGAAAATTACTGGGCTTGATGCAACTTGATGGCTTGGTCTTTGGGGAAGTCTTGAAGTAGATAGGCAAGGTGTGGTTGCCAAATATGATGTGGATTGATGTGGTCTTAAATTAAAGGAATTATCCACCTGCATGGGGTCTGATTAATAGAGTACCCCCGGCCGATGTGGATGTAAGTGTTACATGTCAAAAATGTTTTTGAAGGGAAAACATCACCCCAAAAAATACACTAAAACCACTAAGTCACCAAGGCTTCCAAAATTACTAGGGTTTCCCATAAAATTTCCATCGAATTTATTGATTGTTGGTGGGTTGGAGGAGTTCAATTCTGTTGAAACACATCCTAGGTCCAAGGGATTTCTTTTGTGCAAACATTGTCTGCATTCAAGGCCTATCTGTGTGGAACATGTTTCACTTCATATCCTTCTTATCTAGTCTAGAGAGTAGCTGCGCAGGTACCTCACATGGCCGTTGTATGGATCTGTAACCCAAAAATGGGATCGAAATATCTGATGTGAGCAGCAAAAATTGGCTTTTGAGTAGTTGCAAACAATCACACTCTGGTAACCACGGGCATGGAAACAATCAAACTGTTTGGTGGAAAACTCTGGGATTGTGTCACGTCGAGAAAGCCAGGTCTTGTCTTTCTCTTCCAACATTTCTGGCAAGAAAAAGAGGTCTGCCAAACAGCTTGCCTCTGGAAGTTATTATATTTTTTAACTGGTGCTATAGGGAATGGATGGGAATGATCCAATCCATAACTAGTTTCCAGTCCTTGGATCTGCAAAAATCGCCCAAACACTGTAACACATTGCAATACTCTAGTCGTGCTTATGTAATCATATAATATTAATGATATCAATTGATATCATATTAGACCATGTTAGTCTATGTTTACATATAATATCATATAGTAGTTCAATGACATGATATGAAAAATATATTAATATATGATATATAATATGAGACATGATATGATATGATGTTATATTAAGAGTCATATAAATCATACATGAGTCACTTGCGGGTCGCCATCATCGCTGAAAGTTTTTTGCCCCCTTTGCCATGCCTCGGGCAACTGCTGGAAGGGACATATCCAGCGGATGGATGGGGCTCACCGGGATGGTGCCGGCAGCCTGACACGTTTTCATCCCAAACCCTCCAATTGATTCAATGTAGCTGGTCCAACTATCAAGATCAGACTATGTTTCCTGTATAATCATAATAGTTTCACCGTGTTTCACCGTGTTTCGTGTTGACCAATTGATTGAATTTGATTGAGGTGGCCAGGTGGCTACAAACTTGTCAAGACAATTCTTCGCTGTGGGATGGTGAGTCATCCCGGAATCTTGGCATCCCAGACAGCTGTGGTCTCCCAGTCTCCCCATCGTTAGAGGTGGCCCCGCGGCAGCGTACCATTCCGAGGGACCACTTGCTTGGCTCTGCTTGCGCCTGTGGTGAAGAAACTTTGGGACATCCCTAGCCATAGAGATATCTGTGGACATACCGCGAAGGGTCCATCGTACAAGAAACAAGTGCTGTTGGTTATTTAGATAATGGTGACAAAAAGCCTTCAAGACCATGTTGAAATCCTGTGATTGAATCCCTGTTGAGAACACCATGGAACATGACCATTTAACCTGCCACTGTGCTTCACGCAGATCCGGACTGTGCCTGGGTATGTGTCTTCTGATTCTTGATCATGCCAGATCTAGAGTCCTGCTCTAGCCTGCTCTAGATTCTTGTCATTCTTAAATCCGTTGAATCAGTTGAATCATCCCATATTTTGTTGGGTGAAATCATTTTGGGTAAATCATGTTGGCTCAAAAATCATCCATAATCATCCCATAATCATCCATAATAATCCCATATGTGGGGTAAAAAATCATCCCATCTTTTCCAATCGGTCACCGCCTTACTGGCCACAGGCAAGGTGGGTCGAGGCTCGACCGTGGAGACCTCGACGTGACGCGCCGCGACGCGCCGCATGCGACAAGGCAAGGATCAACATTGACAAGGGGAAGCCGACATGAAAAAATGGATGTTCAATACGGATTTCAACAGCAAAAACATGTTGTTACATGCATATAGTTACTAGTTACCCTCTGGTAAACTAACATAACTATATGGAAAAGCACCATTTTTAATGGGAAAATTCACTATAAATGGTGATTATTTCCATAGTTATGTTGGTTTACCAGAGGGTAACTATCAACCATTGGGATTCAACCACCAGGGAGGACATGGAAAAACTGAGAATCGAGCGCCCCAATCCCAAAAGACTCTAATCTCAAGATGACCAAGTAGGATTTCCTAGGAAATAACAAATACATATATATATATATACAAATATTTAAGAAACATTTTGAAACCAGCAAAATGAAGAAATTATGGGCCTTATAAGTTGATTGTACATATCATCCGTGAGATCCAATGATTACACATCATATTTTCCAAAGGTCTGTGAGTGGGGGGCCGTATGCCCCATTTATGGATCTCCCTGCAGGATGTTTTAAAAAGTCGTTCGAAACATGTTGCTCAGGTCATCCACGGTCTTTATCTGAAACTAAACTACCTGCAGATTCTTTTGGCTTTGGTTGCGATTGGGTGCACCGGCTTGCAAACCGCCAGCAGCAAAACATTGTGTCAATAAACTTGGATGGCAAACCACGTTGCCATTTCCTATCGCAACTGAAGAAATCTGGCAGAATTACACTAATTCACTAACCTGTAATAGCTAAAATAAAATATAGTAAAATCAAATAAGGCCATTTGATTCCCCTTACCGCCCTTACCATCATCCCAGTGCCGTCCCGGGTCATGATCAAATTCAAAGCCAACGACCTCTTGAGATCCCAGGGTCCCAACCTCCAGCGCTGCCTTTGGCTCTCCGGTGCGACTTTGTAATTCCTGGCAGCACCCAGTTTTGCACCCAGGAAAGGAACCCCGAAAATCAACATCTACCGAAAGCTTCCATAATCAACCAGTTAACGATTTATCAGTTTGATTTATCGACTTTGATTTACGATAATGTTACCTATACAATAAATAATAATGAAAATAAATAATAATAATAATAATAATTTGTAGAGTATGGTCATGTTTTTAGATTTAGTTGAGATCGTTCAGTGTTCTCTTCTAGTCATTCTCAAACCTGATGTTTCTGCAAAAAAACCCATCCATGGCCAAATCAATTTAAGTGTGCTTTCCTAGAATCTCCACCCAAACGCACCGAGGTTCATGCTCCTTGCGTTCATCTGTCCAATAGGTTGGTGATTTCAATGTTGGGGAGCATCATCCCTCCAGGTTACCAGCCATGCCATGGCATCATGGCCATGCGCCTGAATCTTGTCCCTTTCTTCGATTTCTGCCAGCTTTCGACTTCGATTTGCCCTCACCTGGACGGACGTCATGGGAGTTGCGCACCCTCTGATACTCTCGCCCTGCGCTGTCAAAACCTCATATGTGGATGAGTTTGCTGCCAAAAAAAAAGTGTATATATACAATGTATAATATATATATAATATATAATATATTTATATATTATAACTATAATTATATATACATGTCATATATTCTAATGATTTGTAATGTAAACATGTATACCTATGTATATATAAATATATAATTAATTATATAGTTATATAATTAATCATAATATAGTTATATTAATACATGTTGCGTATTTCCCATTGCCTGTTTTGGTTCCTGGACTGAAACAGAAAAATCAGCAACCTACTGGCAATAGGATGAAAGCTGCATTTTTGGCATATGCCCTACCTCAAAGAGCGCTTCACATGAACGACCACAATAGGAACAAATGGGAACCCAAACTCTTTGCAAGAAACCGGACGAATAGTGTGAACCAATCCGTTTACGCGCCCCAACGAGTTTCGTTCGAAAAAACACGCACGTACACATGCATACACACAGAAAACCTGTGAGACAGAAGGACATGTTCACAGTCAACCACCCAAATGACATTGTTTTCGTATAACAGTCCATTTAGATCCATTTAGTTTGATGTTTTTTCCATGTTTTTCCCCTTAAAACATATGAAAACATCTTATGAAAACCTCATTTCGTTGAGGAGTTCCAAAGGTTTCACCATCCGCCTCGGCCAAGATGCGATCCTTTAGATCAGGGGGTGCCTTGGCTCCCATCGCCGGGACCACCCCCTTGATGTTTCCTTACTAAACCATGGTTTCGAACGGGGGTGTTTATATATTGTTAATGTTGGATAATATTTGGGGGAAGGGATCAATGTCTTCAGAAAAAAAACCTTCGAAATATGTCCTGGCATGAGGCAAAGCAATATTGAGAGATGCCGCTTGCAGCTCGCTAAAGAACCTTGAGAAACCTAGCAATAAAGCAGAAATGGATTTCCCTTTAAATGTGGGATACTGTAATATATATTGTACACATCCGTATTTTGAATGTCAAACCTAGTTGGCCTTGCATCAGAAGTGAGGTGATGGCAGCGCAACGCACGACCGAGACACCACTCAACCACACATACTTGATCGGCTCTGATAGTAAATACACATGAGCGGTGTTCAAAAGGGTTAGTGTATTCCATTATACTCACTTGGTGCTTTCGCAAATCTTTTCGCGGTGCTTTCGCGACCACACTCCCGGCTTTCGCGCAATGAACATTTGACAGAACTGCTTTCGCGGAGCTTTCGCCACATTTGGGAAGCTTATAAGATCAAAGCAACCTGTGATACACATATATGATATGATGCATCGCTACTTAACATCGGTCAATCAGCCACTTACACCCATTTGAAGGGCGCACCCCATTCTCAGACGTATCGAATCATATCTTTGGTTAGCTAAACCCCATTAAATCCCACTGGATCCCACCAAATCTCATCAAATCTCATCAAATCCCATTAAACGTCACGTATCTACAACTCAAAACAAGCTTTCATGGAACAGGGTTGTTTCATTGGAAGGGTTGTTTGGGTCTTGGTTGGTATTACCTATATAATGGGATGATACCCTATCCCCCCTCTCTCTGGCTGCTGCGGCCGCTCTGCACTGCCCTGGCGATTGGCCTGGAGGACCGTTTTCCTGCTGGGACTCGGGCATAGTATCAGGAATCTTTGGGAAAGCCTTTGGCAATCGCCTCTTTTTTGCTATAGTAGGTGACACCAGCAGAGGTATCCACAAAAGATTTGTACTTTTGCCCCTTATGAACTCCCGTCTCACGAAGCGTCTCATATACCTTCCCAGGGTTTTCAAAACCATGATTCACATAATATGGCAGGTCTTAGAGCCAAACATGTTTCCAAAACATTCCAAAACCTGTCCTCCACGAGGTTATATGTATTAACATATAAATGATGATAGTAATGTTTTCTTATTTGTATATAAATTTAGTCATACAAGCCTGCCAGGATCCCACCGTCTTCAACAAAACTCGTTTGCAACCACCCTTCTTCGTTTTCTTCTCTTTCTGCTTGTCGACCTTGGGGGACACCTTTGGCTTGTTGGTAGTAGTAAGGCCTGCACCTGAAGAACCCCCACCATGACCATCACCCTCAACACCAACATGCGCCGTAGTTGGAACCTTCTCATTGGACTTGTCCTCAGCGTCCTCAAGGTCCTTAGTGTCCTCGGTATCCTTAGTGTCCTCGGTGCCCTCGGGAGTTGCTGGTTGTTTCAAGGGTGATGCTGCTGCTGGTCGCTTCAAGGGTGCCGCTGCTGGTCGTTTCAAACCACCACGGCCACGTCCTTTTCCTTTTCCCCTTCCCCTTCCCCTTCCCCTCGTCGAAGGTTCGGCTACAGGGCTATGGACAGGAGAAGCTTGAAACAATTCCTGGGAGTCTTCGGTCGTGGCTGTCTGGGTTTCAGTTTTGGGGTCTCCTTGCTTCTCGAAAGTCTTGGAAGTCAAAACTGAATCTTTCTGGGAATCATTCTTTTGGTCCTCCTCTCTGTCCTCCTCAGGTTCCTCAGGTTTCATTTTCTGAATCATCTCCACCGCTCTTGCTGAACTAGGAGGGGATGAGGAAGACATTCTAGGTGGTGATGAATCAAGATGAGGCTGTATCCCCATCCGAGAAGCAATCAAGACCTTGACATCGACGGTAAGGCCCGGCATGGTATCTAAATCTAAACCTTGATAAAGAAATGTCGCTTTTAGATACAACAAATCCAATCAATCAGCTTGAACGAAATGGTGCGTTGTAAGATATGCTAAAAGTGCCGCAGCTGTTAGCAGCCATAGTACTTTGTAGCATCTTCTGCACACCTTCTCTACGTTTGTCACTGCCGACCGTCCTGACCTGCTCTCAAGTCAAAGGCAATGATAGTAAATAAGTGCCACTGAACTCTGGAACAATTTTGAATACAATGCGCTAAATCACCATGTCACAGGTCAGCATAGATTAGGCACTGAATCTTTCAAAGTGCCCCACGCAACACAAAAATTGGAAGCTAGCAAAAGCAATCCTGGCTCAGGCATCATTCAAAAGCAATCAGCAGACCTGGAAAGGGAGGATAAGGAAATCATCCCAAGGAGGTTGGTAAGTTGAAAGCTGAACTATAGTTTGGATTGTAAAAAAATGATAATATTGGAATACACGAAACCTACAACAATCAGTCACCAACACCATCCAACACCCCACCTTAACTGGGCGACCAAGTTGTAGGGATAGTGCATGTTCCAACATCACATAGGGCTTCTGGAGTTTCGAGCATTGGTTCACCCGGTCGAATCTCACTCGAAAGACTTTGGAAACCATAGTTGAAGCTTCCACAGCCGAAATGGAATCTCCAAACCAAGTCTTGCAAGAAGCCGCTTTTGAGGCATCATTCATAGTCTTGAACTTGTGTCCCTGGGAAATTTTCACAGAAAACCCGTCAGTGTCACCGCCCGACAAACGAGAAACCTCAGAGTATGAGAGTTCATACTTGGTGATCTTTTTCTGGCGTTCCAAAAGTACCATGTATCGGTAAATGGACATAACCTCCGTGTTGGTGGATTCAGGGTTGATGGATCCATGGTCCACTTGGATCAGTGACTTGTCAGAGTCTGGCCACTCCAACAAAAGCCCTTCCTCCGGGGTGGCCACAGGAACGAACCTTAGTGATGAGCAAACCCCTAACAGGAGTGCAGGTTGTGAAAAGATACTTCTGATAGATCGTAATGGTCTTTGACTACAATCACCTACAATCTAAAAAATAAAACAAACCCCAGTACTGAAGACTCAGCCCCAAAACTTCCCAGTTCCAAATCCTCCAATGATTGTGTATCGTGGAAGGTCCCGGTTCTTCTTCACTGCCACTAGGTAGGTAGACCCTGATTTTCCCCTCAAAAGTTCGACATCGGCAATCTCCGACACAGCCTTGAACTGGATCTCATCCGTCGCCTTCAGAGCGTCCACTGACTCAAAATCAGAGACAGAAGGTGCAGGAACCACCACCTCCGGTTGCTGACCCTCCCCATCCTGGTTGGTAATGGGCACAGGTGGTGAAGTTGAACCTGAACCCCCAGTGTTGATGATCCCAGCCAACATGTTCTTGTAGGTCTTGTCATGTGTTTGAACAAGCTTTTCAAACTCATCAGCATAGTTCCCCCCCTGGGTCTTCCAAAGTTTCGCTTGGTCCGGGTGAATCTCTATGGAGCTTCCGTTTCGAACTGTCACTTCAAGTTTCAAAGCATCAACACTCTTGACAACCTCTGACCCTGGAATTTGGCTCAACTCTTCCTCAGAAAGTTTGACATCAGAATCAGTGTATTTGATACCCGCATGAACCATCCTTTTGTCACACCAGGCATCTAGGAGTTCTCTCACAACCCTAGTTTTCCCATACTCTGCAGTCTCCGGTGAATCCAAAAAGTGGGTGCTCAGGCAGTAGATTCTTTTGAAGTCAATGCCCTCCACCACACCCTGCTGGCGCAAGTTGAAAACCTTAGTCGAAGCAGGTGGCACAGGTGTCCCAAACAAAAGGCCAGGAAGTAAGAAAAGGAATCCATGTTGGAGGGAAATAGTAACGACATAAAATGAATCATTGGAAGTAACTGCAACACCAAACTCTTCCACATATCCAGTGAATTTGATGAGCAACGTTGGTCCCCTCATTTTCATCCCCTTGAAAAGAGAGACAAGGAGTGTCTCAGCTCTGCTAATCCCTTTTTGGGCGGCTGCTTGTTCTGGGCTTGGTTTCAGCCGCTCTGACATGCGTAGGTCTTGGTCTGGGGATCCTGCTTCCGGCAAAAGCAACTCCTGACCCTTTGGTAGTTTGATTGTGGGGGCCCCTGATTCACTCTCGTTCTCACGAACTGGGCGGCCAGAAATGGCCAGGTCTGAGGTTGATAACCATGGGTTCGCATCACACTTGTCGTGGTTCACAACAATCCGTCCACTCCCAAATCGCCTGGAGTTGCTCTTTTGAAGGGATCGTTTGTCTCTGTCGAACCTTAGCTTCCCAGTGTCATTGTACAGCAGGGGTGTCAACATGGACAGAAGCAGGAAAGGGGGGAGGGGAATGGTAAACAAGTTAATGAAACAGAGACAAGTTGAACAGAGTTTCTTTCGATCAAAACAAGTAACAGCTCTATGAATCTTGTGTCGCAATGTTGCCGCAAAGCAAAAAAAGCTTCTTGCAGTGCTTTTTCTTCATCATAGAGTCCACGAAGGCTTGAATCTTTTGGGAGGTCAGGAAAGATTGCCAATCCCACGTTTCTCTCTGGGGCTGTGTTGTTGACAGCAGCAATTCGTTCGGTCAGTGCATCAATGCTACTGCTTGCCCTGCAATTTGGAACATTGAAGTCGCACAAGCTGACAAAGGTGATGTCATCTCCGGTGCAGCCAGCATCCTTTACCTTAGATTGGCACACTTTTAAACAGGAATCACCCAGGCCCCCCAAAGTGATGTAACTTGAAGATAATCTTGTCAAGACTACATTGGTAGGATACGCTGAGGGAAGCTTAGTTTGACGTATTTTGCAGTCGAACCCCCATGTCACCGCAAGACAGTATTATCAAAGCTAATTGAAGCAGAAGGCTTTCAGTCTTCTCAAAGCTGGTGGCTTTGCCTCCGCAACACTAATGGTTTCGGAAATCAAAGCATTGAGAACATCAGAATCAGCTGCGCTTGGGTCATGTGCATTAGGTTCACATGGTGAACCCCCAAAGAACTCCATGGATTCAGTTTCAGAACCCATGCCCTTATCTGAACATGGTGATACTACCTCTGTTTCAGCCACATCATTGCTGCTGGTAGGAGTTGAACTGCCCGAATAGTCGTTCCAACTCTTGGGGATGGTCAACGACAGTACTTCAACCTTGAAACACGTTGGGCCAGTACTTTTAGCATCCGATTCATTGATTGCCTCCTTGGCTGTGTCATCGGGATCCTTCATGAGAACAGGGGATATGTAGTCGTCTAACTGGGCACCATCCTTGGCATCAACGGGAGAAGGCAATGGAACCTTATGCTCAGGGGGTGTTTGAGCATCCTGTGGAACCCATTTGCTAGGAGTGATGTCACCTGAAGTCAAACTTGGTGAAGATGTCACCTCCACCAAGTCAATGTCAAGGGGCTGACCATCCACACACCCAAGGTTGTCGAAGTCACATGTACTAGATGGTGGGCTGTAGTACTTCACTTTGTTGAAATCCCGGTGTGATTTCTTCAAGAAGGACTTGTTGACCACATTAAACCTGGTTGTAACTGGAAACATTCCATTGGTGAAGAACTAAATATTATAGTTGAAGCTATAGCTATAAAGTTATCCATAGTTATCTGTAAATCTTTTTCTCCATGGGCTCAACACCCAAAACTTGCAGGACCTAGCAAAGCTGAGCAACCTTTTCATGGGATTTCGCCCCAGCGAAGGCGAGGTGGGAGATCGGGCACGCTGCATGATGCTGAAGCTACTCTCGACCCAAGGCTACCCACACCCCATATACAATTATATCTTAACTATCCTCAATATAATAGTGACATATAACAAACATAAATATAATATATAATGAATTTAAATGAATTCAATATATATATATCCTAAACATAATGATTCCACATATCATGTACCTATCTTATGTTTTTTGAAGACCTGTCAACTGTATAGATGCAGATCTCAGGTTTTTTGTGGGTTAAACACTTAAATGCACCCAAGTTGCCACAGCATCTCTCATCTCAGAGATCTCCGAAGTAGTTAGCTCGGCACGGGGCACATGGACCACCCTCAAATACTTCTCGGCGTAGCCAGAAACCGCTGCCTGCATAACCAGGCCGTTTGTAATGTAACTAGATAGATGTTGCTGTTGCTGTTGTTGTTGTTGCTCTTGCTATTTTTCTTAGTATTCTTATTTTGTTGGTTTTGTTGTTATTTCTTAGTGTGTTGTTCCTATTGTTTTGTTGTTTTTTTTTAATGTTGTGTTTGACCCGAAAGCCCAGCAATAAATCAACCACTTGTGAAACGAGTACCATTCGGTGAATGACTTGAAGGCTTTTACCCTGCTTTTTTGTCTATACTTTGACACCCGGATCACACCACCTCGCCTCCCCTGCTTTGGCTTGCTCCTGCATGTGTTTGACCTGCTTTTGATGCAACTTGGTAGCCACTTTCCTTGGAACTTCCTTGATTTTTTCAATCAAGCATTGATCACGCATCAAAGCAGACTTGAAAAACGACCATTGTGCATCCAGGACATCAAGCCTTTGCTTTTCCACTGTCAAACAAATTGCCTGTTCCCGTTGTTGAGCTTGTTCTTGCGCAACAGCACATGACGATGGAAGCATGCTGAGTGAAAAGTTCACTGGTTGTGCATCCATGATGAACTTGATGTCTTCATCTCTCTGTGCTGACTCAGAGAATTCTTTCACCCATTTTTTCATGTCAGGTGGTGGCAACCGAGTCTCCAAGTGTGGGACGAGCTGCGCAAACAGGCAGCACAGATTCCGGAGGTTTTTCAGGTTCTCTTCCCCCAGTCGATACTTTTTTTTGTGGGCAGCACTAACCAATTTGGTTTCCCGGTCAAAAGTGCTCTGGATCCTTTTGAAAAGAATGGTTTGACCCAAGTCATTCATCGGTAGCTTGTAGTCAATTGGGACGAAGGCTTCATGATCCAAAGGGTGAAGTTCACACGCAAGGTTTGGTGCCAACCCAGTAGTGGTGCTCCCCAGGAAGAGAAACTGGTAGGATGCTATGGTCTCCCCAAATGGCCCAAGGGAAAATGCCAAATCATGGGTAGAAGCTTCAACAATTCCAAAGGCATCAGGGCATGTTCTTTCCAACCAGTTCTTCACAGCCAATTTTCGTCTCCGGTCTAAAGCAATGGAACCGGCACCGCTTTCATCGGTCTTGCCTGACATAGCCCGTACTTCGGGATGTTGGTTGTATGCATCCATTGCTGCATCAAATCCTAATGGTCCCCCAGATTCATCTTTCATTGCCATCAGGATGGAAGCCCATTGTAGACTTGATACCGGTTGAACACGACTATCAGCATTTTGTTTGACAATCTTCCCAATCAAGCTCTGCAAGGAGTTGGTAGTTGCCGAATCTGTGGCTTTGTAAATGGTGCCAATCACCAGCATGCTTGATAGCAACTGGACCACTTGAGGATGACCAATGAATTCTTTGTGGTTCTTCCAGCAAATCAACATTGACATCCAAACGGTGAAGGCCGATAAGGTTTTTTGTGACCCATCCCCAAACCAAAGGGTGCCCGTCGCAAAGTGCTGGCTGCCACAGCTCGCATCCACCTGCTCGAAGGTTGGTGGCAACCGCAGAGAGATTGTTTCCCCCTGGCCGGCAGCCACAAGCTTCGGTTGGACATGGTGCAGGGGAGGTCTATGTGGATGATACCAGTTTTATGTGGGTGGTCCCCTTTATTTATAAAATGTATATATATATATATAATAAATATTTGATAATATATATATATATTATTATATATAATAGATAGATTATATCTATTATAATTTTGATTAACTATCATATACTATAATAATAAATATATATTATATTTATTTCATATATTATATATTAACATATTGTTATAATATATATATATTACATTTTATATATATTATAATTATATAATATATATATATATTATATTATTTATAATATATACATAATATAATATAATATATTATATATATTATATTATATTCTATATATAATATTTATAGTGTAGTGTATCCGGGGATGGTTTATGTTGACAAGTTTCATCCATCCATCAAAATACATCCCTGTAATTCACCGAACTGTTGGATTACCTTAAGATGTGAAGCCCAATTTTTATGAGTATAGAGTCCTACCATCCACTGGGTTTTTCGCCGAGGAATCCCATGGTATTTCAGGGAATGGTTCGCCGAGCATTTCCAGGGAAAACCGTTCGCCGAGGTTTTCGGCGGCCATCCTCGCCGAGGAGTTTTTTGGTTTCCAGTAGGGTTGCCCAACATTTCTACCGTTTCGCCAAAGTGTGGGTTGCCATATATATATGATCCATTATTGGCCTACAAATCCTTAGTCACTTAACCCCCAACACCAATAACCATCATTCCTGGGATAGGGTTTTGGCCGAGGTGTCCAGTGGACACCTTGGCCAACCAGAACTTTACAGGAATCTTCCTTTTGCCGAGAAATTTGTCATCCTGTGTCATAGGTAGTAGCAAGCAAGAACCCCAAAATCCTAAATCCCAAAAACACCAGGCCTCTCGAAAACGGCTAAGGGAGATAGACCTGGCTGTGCCGATGATTTCAGACATGGCCACATGTTTCCCACGCCAGAAGGATTCGTTCTAGAAACTCCACATCAGCACGCTAGTCTCAAAGGAAGCTCCAGCTTGGGGTGGCCACTCCTGTGGACAAGGATTGTTGTTTTTGATTAGGCTATGTGATCCCAAATCAAATTTTCAAAATAAGGGATAATAAGGGGAAGTTCTGAAATCGAAAACCTACTTTGGTGAAACAAACCTGTCCTCAACCGTGCAAAACTTGGTTTTGAGCTCGTTGACTGTTGCATCGGGATCCAAGATGCCGGCTGCTATCAGCATCTCACAGCTCTCAGCCATAAGTCTATCTGGGGATTTCCATGCTCTTTGGGCAATGTCCTTGAAGGTACCACCCTGTTCAACTGGCCACACATACTGTTTCCCGGAACCATCAAGGGGAAGTTCATTCAAGCCCTCGGTTGGTATGTCGGCATCTGTTTTGTGCCGAAGGGAGTACATTGAGTCAATGCAAGCATTGCAAGCTAGCATGAGGGGGCAAACTGATTCCACATTGCTGGCTGTTGCCAGACTTTTGTCACCTGAAGCGAAAGCCTTTGCGACTCCCGCCGCCCCCCGAAGTTTCTTCTTGGGAGGCATGGCCCTTCAACCTAAGTCCCTCTTGAACCTGTGCTGAGGCCGAGGAATGCTGGACGAGAAGAATGAAAACTATTACACTGAGAACTGCTGAGAGTCTTGGCCCCCGAGTATGGTCGTGTGAAAATTGCTTTCCATCAAAAGCATCACTGTGATCTTCGAGCTGAACAACTTTTTTGATGGCGCCATGCTTGTTGCAAATGCTCTCTCTAAGATCTCATGAATTGACAGCAAAAATCACCAGTTCTCCCGGGGTTAGATTCTTTTCGAGTTCATTGTGCTATTGCTATTGGTATTCAATTTTTAAAAAACACATGAATATTTTCTTCCCAGGAAGGTGATGCCGAAGGTCAACTTGAATTAATAATTTACAAGATCATACCACAACAGCCTCCTCACAAGGCCGTAGCACGTTTGGAAGGGTGCCAGCAGCTGAGGACGCTGAGAATCGCTGCAGCGCAAACCCCAGCAGTGAACCTTGTTGGTGGGGCCAATGGGCTGTAGAACCCAAAACCGGTTGACCAAAATTTTTGATTTTGTGCAATGCATCAGTTTTGGAAGACCCTGCAAACAAACAAATTAAGGGATGTACGAATTACCAGCCAGATCCGACTGCTGCTGTTCTGAGAGCCGGTTGATCTGATAGTGGGCAATGTCCTCGATGCCAAGCCCTTGCATCTTCAGTTTCTCCTGGAACGGTGCCAAGCCGGAAGGTTTTTTATCTATGATATTGTGTGATATAAATGTGTTCTATACCTATACCATCCTATACCACCCCTGGATAAGATGAACATTGTATCAAGACACCAAGATTAAGCCATTATTTCCGACTCCCAACCCATCCTGCCCGCTCAAGCATCGCCATTGACTCGTAATGACATACTTGCCATGGGGGATCAAGCATGGACACAGGAATGGATTTGATCGAACAAAGGTGTTTCGCTCATAGTTCTGATCCTTAGACATCAACCACCAATAGGCATCAAACCAGAAATAGCAGAAACAAGATTTTCAGAGTCAGAAGGAACAAACATGAATCGCTATTCAATTCATCAATCGGAAACTTATTCAAACCGCTGGCTGAGGTTTGGTCCACTTGGCAAATCATCGGTTGAGTCAGTGGGTCGAGGCCCCTTTGCTGCAGGATGGTGATGGCTATGGAAAGGATGGACAGCTCCCGGGGTGTGAGCGGCATGCCTTTCTCACTCAGCAGCTCGAGATTCTTCTTCACCGCTGCCTCAGGGGCATAATAAATGATTAATTTTTAAGTATTAATCTATAGGGGTCATGGTCATGGATATGATATCTACAAATATAGGGGTCATGATCATGGATATAATAATCTACAAATCCCCTTTGAAACCATTTCATACATTGGGTGTGGATTTGGAAAACTGTTTTCTTTTGGGCATTGGACTGCCTTACCGTATTTCTTCTTCATTTTCTCGAAATCCGATTGCCACTTCTTTCCGGAAGCTGCTCGTGAGATGTTTGGAGTTTCGGAGGCCAAACAAGGGTCAATGATCTTGTAGATGGGCAATGGCTGAAAAGTCATGTTCAGAAACAAAGTTCGTGGGTCTGGCCCAAACTGCTTCAACTGGGTTTTCTTCAGGTACAAACCCCAGCATCTGCTGCGGCTCTGGGGAACCCCATAATCATGGGAAGACACCAAGGCATGGATTGGGACAAACCCCCTCTTCTCTAGAGCTGAGTTCTGAATGTCAATGGGGCATTCCCCATTGAATTGTTTCCGTTTGTGTGTTAAATTCCGTACATTCTCTGTAACCAGCCATTCCAACTCATCATTGTAGTCACAGTAATCTAGAAGGGATCGGAATCCTGACCCCGTGGCTGAAGCAGCATCCAAGAAAGAGCTCGGGCATGAATTCTGGGCTGAGATGGAAGTGCAAGGAAATCCCATAGTGAAGCCCGTGACCTATACAGGGTAGAGACATATTGTTGATTAGAACTCTTGACAAAATCCTACCAGCCCCTTGTAAAGATTTGTCACTTGTCAAGTCAAGTTCTTCAAAATGATTTTGTCCCCCGAACCTTAGGCACCACATGGAACTGCTGAGTGACCGCATCCTTCCCACGCCCGGAGCCCAAGCATGTCATGTCCTCGAAGATGATCTTGGGCTGAAAAGCCTTGGCAAGCCACTTGGCTTTCCATGGCTCCTTCTCGCACATGAACACCGTCTCGAACTACAGGGGGCCGAGTCAGCTTGGGAGTAGTGTTTCTATTGTATTGGAATGGAACATTCTTGGAATCAGCTTTACGCTAACACAACTATATAAGTTTGAAAAAGATCTTATTACTTGTTTGACATACCCCTCATGCCTTCAAAGCTGGAATTGGGTCAAGGAGTTCTCGCAGTGCAGGGTTCAGCTGATCGAACACCATGTCTGCAATTCCCAAACCACTACAAATAGAGGCCACCTTCACCGTGTTGTTCCCGGTGCTGGGAAGGTTCGAGTGAGTAGATTGCAGCCCAGTCTTGACCCCATCCACTTTCAGGAACTCTTGGATCACATTGGAAACCTCATTGGTTGAAACATTTTACATTTTCTATGTGTGGAACATTACACTTTCTATTACTGGAATCCTCATTGGTTGGGCACCCAAAGATCAAAGGTTCTAGCCGCAACACCCAAACACCATACCAAGGAGCGCTGATGCTGCGGAGAGGACACTCAGGCAGGGCAGTGTCTTTCGGGGCATCATCCTCGGAAGCCTGCATGATCTCCGACTCAGACTCTTCTGGCCTCATTCAAACAGTTATGTCTTGGGTGACTATATGGGAACTACTGCAAGTGGTCAATAAAACATATTGGAGTGGATGGGAGCCTATATGGAGTAGACTGCTGTATTCCCCAAAATAAAAACAAAGAACCAATGGGAGCCTAGCAACATCACTTGGCTCTTTCGGTCTTCTTCGTCGCTAGCCAGAAAGATAGACTCATCAGCACATGGTTTCCTTCAGGGCGTGGATAGAGAACCATTGAAATTCAGTTTGAATCACAAAAGTTTTGAGTGGCAGTTTTTTTCTAGCGCATGTCACATGTCAATTGGTGCAAGAGCTTCGTCATCATCCGATGGGCCATCATCGAACTCATTGGGGTCAACATTGTATGTCAAATCCACGTGCTTGATCCTGCTTGGAGCCTCCCATGACGGAGTGGCCGGGTCCAAATGAAATGGCACCTGCCATGGGTGCAGTAGATGGTTGTAGGCAGAAGGTCTTTGTTGGCGTGGCCAATCCCCCTGACTCCAGCTGGAAAGGTAAGTGAAAGCATCTTGGTTGATGATGCCATGTTGCAAGCATTTGGAACCGACTGTTCTGATGTTCTTTCTGACCTTGTCGCTCAGTGGCCTCCGCTCAGCCAAACCAACTGGCTGTTGGAAGCCAAGCTCCAAAGCTCGGGCACGGTCTTGGGTCATGACAACAACCACTGCATAGGGTTCTGCATCAGCCATTCTTTTTTTGGCAATCAGGACTATGTCTCCAGGTTTTGGGGGATGCTGACCCCGAAGTTCTTGAGTAGTGCACCAGCCCATGGAGCTTGGGTCAACATCACACCGGCGAGTGATTCGCACAGAACCCACATATCCTGAGATCTGGACTAGATAGTGTTTTAAATTTTAGATAGTGGATGGTTGGTGGTTCAAAGACAGTTGGCATGAACCAAAGTATGGAAATTAAACATGACTAAGTTAAAACCAAAGATCGCAAACCTTTGACCCAAACACCTGCAACTGCAGACCAATCCTTCCACTCCGCCACCTCATCAAGTTTGGAAGCAACAGCTTCAACCTTGTGGGTTTTGTGACGCTTGCGCTGCTGCTCAGCAGGTTCAGTAGGACGACAGCAACTGTCCAGGATTTCAACTACTTGCTCAGGAGTGTCAAAAGTATGCCGGCAAATCAGAGCAGCTTGTTGAGAGAAAGCTTGATCCAAGTCCTCGTGACCTTGGCTTTAACCAAAGGGCATGGTAGGAAGTCCAGACCCGGGCTTTGGGTATTCTAATGTTGGGGTTCCCATGGGTTTCCCATATATTCCAAATCCAATTGAAAAAATAAATTCAAAGCTAGGAGCTGTGTCCACTTCGAAGAAAACTGCAAACACAGAACCTGAAGCACCGAAGTGCAACCAACAAAATCATATGGGAAATGATATGCCGGTTTTTGCCCTCTCTGTAGCAATTGTCTTGTTGAAGAGTCAATCCCAAGGGCAGTGATTGAAATCGCTGGTAGACATCCGACAAAGTTCGGCTGAGAACTTCCTGCTGAGTTGTTGAATCCTTCCGTAGATCTTCATCGCTCACAAAAAAACCCAGTTGGTGTCCATGAAGCCAAGATCCTGTCACATGTAAGGTTGGCCGAAACAGAGCCTGCAGCATTTTTGGATTGTTCCCTCGTTGTACTCTTGGAATCCGGAATTTGCTCTGATCCATCCCGTCAATGTTGACACATAGACAGTTGGATGCCACAGAGGTGATCAGCATCCTTAGGGGTTAAAGGATGGATCCTGTACAGGCCATTTTTAGGGGTCAATACCATACCAGAATCAACAACATCAATTTAGTGGCAAAGCAGCAAAAGATGAAATGAAACCAATCAAGAATCTTATGTCCCATCTCTGTCATAGTCTTGACCCATGTATGAGACATGGTTCTGAAACTCCAGTACTGCTGTCTGTCAAGCCACTGTGACAGGAGATGTTGGCTGTAGAGTCTGTATGCCTCTTTGCGCTGTTGATTGGTATGGGTCTGTTTGATTTTCAGTTTCAATTCATAGCACACATTGCATTTGCCATGTTGGTTCACTCCCCGGAATCTGAGGTGACCCCCTCTCATCCCTGGCCGTAAGATGCTGTTTGCTACTCTCAAAAAGGTAGAATAACTACCAGCTTCGATGTTCTTGGCCAAGCAAGATGCATAGTATTCCCAATATAGTTCAGTACGAGAGGATGCCTGTAACCACCGACATGGCCCTGAGAAGGTTCCGGGGCCAATTAGGTGCACATCTGGGTCAGTAGAATAGGTTTGCAAGCTCAGCAGAAAGTGATTCACCAAACGGCTCTCAAGGTCTGGATCTTTGGTTTCAGGAACATCTATTTCTTGGTCTCTAGGCATCTTGAAACCGGTTGGCATTACTTCAGCACAACTTTGGTAGGTCTGCCAGAGAAACATGACCACTCCAGTCCACTTGTTGGAAACATTGCTGTCATTCATGGTGAAACCAAAGATTGGATGCTTCGGCGCAGTCTTCCGTCTCCGGTTCGTGAAGGCTTGTTCTCCGGCTCGGATTCTCTGCAAAGTGCTGCTCCCTACACCGATCAACGCCTGAAGAGCGTGGACACAGACTTCCTTGCCCAAGAAAGTAATTTGAGACCTCCGGATTTGATACTTTCGTTTAGGAGGAGGCCGATCTTCATCATCCGAAGCCAGAAAAATGCTATCATCAGATTCATCAGAGGTTACGGCCAATAGTTCTTCTTCAGAATCAGTAGCAAGCAACAAGTCAGAATCAGAGGGTGGGCAGTCAGTGTCCACTGGAGCAGCAGCGGAGAAGAGCTTACTGCAATTGAATAACTCTCGGACTGCATGTTCCTCACTTTAGTCAGAGGGCCACCAATTCAATAGAAGTTCATTTTTTTGTGGGGTCATCCTTTTGGGAAAAATAAATTCCATAGTAATATAATTATATTATACCCAATATACATCTTAAAAAATGATGCTACTATCAATGGAGAAGGTACTCTGTCTTCAGAATCCAGGGATGCCAGCTCTGACCGTTTTGCAATGACCAGTTTCTCACATCCAGAAAATTGATTGAAGCATGTTTTCCGGTGACACCGGCATGATCTGGATACCAGCTCAAAGACATCAATTTGCTCATGGCCCTTTAATTTGGCTTTGCCTTGGAAACCTATTGCCTTGCCTTGGGCATGGCAACCGGAATCTTCCTCATCCGAAGCTAGTAGCATCCGCCCACCGGCATTCCCCCGCCGGCTAGGCTTGAGAGGCAATGATTTTTAATCCGTGTGTATGTGTATGTGTTAGCTGATATTTCAAAATAGCCATCACCAGAAACAAACCATAACTTGGTGAAACCATTTCAGTCATATAAATTCCGTGGTTTCAAGTAGTAATGACTTACTGACGCAAATCATATCTATATATGCCACACCCATCCACACACCATATTGTACCCACCTCAACACAGGTGGGTATAGAAATCAACACAACACTGATTCCAATCATATGTATGTATATATTATATATATACCTTAATTATACTTGTTTGTGTTGTGATTCTCCATCTACTGTGAATTCTGTCGTCTTTGAAAAACTTAATCCCAAAATGATCCAGAATGCTATGATACCATCATAATGCCTGCCTTTGGTCCCTACCAAAACCCTGGTCCTCTGCTTGGGCTTCGCTTTGGCTTTCTCAACCTTGGGCTTCACCGCCGTGGCAGGCCTTTTTCTGGAGCCGCCAGCCGGCTTCTTCATGGCGCTGTGGCAGCGGCGCTATGCGGCGCTTTCACCCAACCCCAACCCAAGGGGTGACCTTTTCATGGGATTCCTGACATGGAATAAACATGAAATTGGTGTTAAATGGTGTTAAACACTTGAATCTTCTCCGCCACATATTCAGCTTATGCCCGGGAACCAAGAGATAGCGGGGTACATGCACAGTTCAATGCACATCCACTCAGAATCCTCTAACAACCCAGAGGTTGAAACAACCAAGTGTTGTGGAAGTTCATTTCAAGTGCCTCTTGTACCAGCCAGCCACAGTCGTCGCAGTCCACGCGGTCCAAGTTGCAGCAAACTCACGTCCCTTCGCAGCAAGGACAGCCTCACTGGAGTGGTTTCCAGATTTCCAGGTTCACCTTTCTTGTCCAAACAGATCCCAAAATGGGGGGGAAATGAATGATTTATGATATGACGGCCAATCTATAATGATAACCCAATAAACAAGAATAATAAGCCCAATCTATGATCATTTAATATCCTTTATGGTTATTTTAATGGAAACAGCATGAACGTATACATGATGATAAACCTCGGGATCGTTTGGATTTTGGAGTAGCCGTCATTTTCAGCATGCAAGCCATTTTTTTTCAACGCAGGCTGGGGGTTTTCCAGAACATGGCTGATCAAAACCCAGGAACCTACCATCCTGGTGTAGGCATCATACCAACCCGCTGGTTGGTTGAAAAGTCAGGGTTCCCAGTTAGGTCATAATGACATACAATAAACATCAATAAACCAGGGAGTAAAACCATGTATAAGTGTGTAACCCCTATATACCCCTATAATAATGACCAATCAATCGACATGGACTGTGGTCAGTTCATTCATATTTCACTGCTCAGGTGATATCGGATATGTGAAGGTCCCAGTCCGTGCTCAGCTTCGAGCGTTTTCGCCATCCTGCCGTTGGGTTTCTGCAGAAGTTGGATGTCCCAGCTGTCACCCGACTTGAATGTGCATACCCCTTGGTAATCCCAATAGTTTCTGCTAAGTCTCCTAACTTTGTCCATGACAAAAATACGTCATACTGAGTCATACTACGAACCATACGACATTCCGTCATTTCATCATATTTCAGAATCACTGGTTTTCACTGGTTACTGACCATTAAAACACATTAAAACCAACAAGTAACGCTGTACCTTTTTGGACGGTAGCAGCTAGCCTGGCCCGGCGTCGGACTCCGCTCGGCCAGGTCTTGCCTCGGGCGCCAAGGGGAACAGCTAGACCTAGCAGCTGGCACTGGAAAACTCATGAAACTCGCACAGTATCATAAGGATCTATCGGCTAAAATCTAAAAGCTACGTATGTTTCGCCCTCTTTGAAACTGCAAATTGATTTTAGGTCAAGAACTTCCAAAAATGAAGGGAGGAATCTTCTCTAGGCCAAAGAAACGGAGAGCCTAAAGCCTACCCGTGGCGACAATGGAGCTTTTTCCGGCTGTGTTCTACGTCTGAGTCACTAGAGCGAATGGAAGATTCCCCTTACATCTGATCCAAGTAGCCCTCAGAGATGTTGTGGGAAGGACCGTGAATACTGCATACTTTGTGATAGCTCACCAACCTGGAATCAAGACATTTTCGGCTGTTCCGCTTTTCAATTATCATTTGTTCCATTCTGATAGCACCCAAGGGTTTGCTGTCACCCTCCCATTTCGTCATCCCCCTGTGCCAATGCAACCCACGCGGCAACCGGTCACGCATGGCTCCTGTGCACAAGCGCTCATTCAGTTCATTGGATTTCATTGAACAGACATTGCAGCCTGGTTTTGTCATTTAAGGTCAGGTTGGACTATAGTGACTATAGCTATACTCAAATCAGATTTCAGTATCACCGAAAGAATCGAAGGACCAGCACAACTAGTCTAGCTGGAAGACCTTCAAGGAAAAAAAATACCTGAAACAAATCAAACATGGGTTTGTCTGAAACCCAATTTAGCCCATATTTAGCCCTATAATGATGATCGATCATCATTTCCCGCATTTCCCTCATTTTTTGATGGTCATAGATTGAGGACAACCTCCCTGTTGGACAAGCATCAAGGCCTCCAACGCATCTACAAATCGCGTCACGATGGGAGGCTGCGGAGTTTCTAAATGTCGCGGAAACGCGATACTTTTAATACTTTTTAAGTCATATTTTAGGGGTCTTTGCAACAGCCTTTGTCCTGCAACATACCAGATCTATGACAGTTCATCCGCACCTCAGGGTCATGACCGAATAAATGATGGCCTGAGACTCGTTGGACGTTGAAAGTTCGTAAGCCCTGGTGTTTTGCTTTTCGATAGGGACTTGCTCCGTGGTGGCCCATCCCATTTGTACCTTCGTATGATTTGAACCAGAGCGGCAAATGTGAAGGGGGAAGCTACCGTGGCTGAACCAAACCTTCTGGTGGGCATGTTCATCTGGGATTTGATCCGTTTGGGATAGATGCGAAAACCTGAAAAGTCCCTCAATGCGGATGGCCTTGAGACTTATAATGGGAAAACCTGAGGTTGCTAAACGTGTTCCTTGTTCCACAATATTCTGCACAGCATCACCACTTTTCACAGCATTCGACAGGGCGTTGCGTTGTCTTATGATCTTGGGCGTCAGTGCCCGCACCCGTGCCCTTGAGTTTCTATTGACCGCGCTGGTCAGTTGACTCATCACCTTCACTGCAGGGTCACCAGGCAGAAATTGGAGACCTGGAACGGCCGTTGCCTTCACCTTGGGCGGCTGGGGCTCCTCGCCTCGGCGCAGCTGATGGACTGATGATGGATCCTCGGCTTTTGGCCTATGATATAGTAAGTACCTTAGAATGATGGAATCAAGAATTATCTAAGTGGTATGATCACGTATGATCTATCTGAGAAAATATATGAAAGAAATCAAATTAGACATGGACCAAAGCATGATTCACAGGAGTCCGTTGACAACTTCTTCGGAGCGTTGCCCCTTTCCCATCCTTTTCCCCTATCCCACCTCAATCCACCGTGCTGATGGGTCGTCTAGGTACATCGTCTCGCAGAACCTCGGCAGGGTTCCAGAAAATTCCGGACCGGAAAAATGTCTTAAGATCATCCTATTCTTAATTCAGACTCTACGTACAAAAAGATTGCCAAGAAACTCAAAGAACCCTTAAATGTCCTCATTGTGTCATGCATCCTCATGCCAATTCTTTGGCTTTTAAACTCCTGTTGTTTTTGTTAGGCCTTGAAATACCTCCGTGGCTCCATCCGCATTTCCATCCGTAAATCACTTCTCGGCATCTTCCTGTGGCCGGACATGGGGTTGCGAGGCCTCTTCGTGGTCCCCATGTCACAGGTATGTTCATGATTGTTCATGGCTCATCTTCCTGTTGATTTATGAAGATTCGTGATGATTCATGAATATCTATGACAAGGCCTGCTTCTTGATGATCAGATTGAGTTACAGCAACCCAGATTTGCTTCGATTCACTATTCTTGACTTGGGTATCCGCCTTTTGAACATACTGATTTGTGGAATTTGGTATAAGGATCCAAAAACTGCTGATGATCCTGGTGAATTCCGTGTCACCCATGGTCAATCCTCCTCAACACCTTCCACGTCCAGCTGCAAAATTTCTACCTCAGCAGTGGGGATCATAGTGCCCTTTCAGAGGAAAAGGGTGGGGTACCAAAACCAAACATAGTTGGATAACAATGTACTACAATATGCATAACAATGTAAACATTCTATAACATTCTATAACAATATATGTTATATTATACATATCAACCAACAATCACCAACAATATGATATGGATTTGTCTGAAAATGATACAGTAGAAGTAAGCAAGGAACACCTCACGGTTTTGAAATCCTTTTCCCCACTAAAATCGCAATCTTTACATATTGGTTTCTACCATTTCTGGAGACACAGAAATGACAATCTTTCAGTTCTCTGTTCAAATTTTGGCTTTGGTGTAACCGTTGCACCATGTTGAATCCCAATGAAACCTCAAGTCAATAGGTTCCAGTACCTCATCTGCCTTCCAGGGGTGTATCAGCCCTGACTCTTCCACCAGGAAGCCCGCTGCTGGATATTCGACAACGGTTGAGGGTGAACAAAAAAAATGTGGCACCCAAACAATTTGTCCAAATAGAATAATTTAGGTCGATGTTTTCGAAGGGAAACTCTGCTTTTGGGTTAGTTCTCCAACTGAAAGCTCCAAAATTGAGTGCGAAAGTGGAAAGTGGTTCAAAATTACCAAAATTATCCAAAATTTGGGTTACCAAATGGACCGTTAAGGGCTTCAAGAATCCAGCCGAATCTTGGTTCGCCAAGCCGACCTCGGCCGCCGCACTTGCCCCTGGAGGAAGCTTCTCATGGAGGGTTTGGTTCGACCCAGGTCGCCATGCACAAACTCCTGGGGCGGCACGATTCAAAAACGCCCCAAGGGGGTTCTCCCCCCCCAAAAAAATATATAGATTGATAATGCTTGATACATGTGCTTAGTTTGCTTCTGTTTGTATTGAAGTTTAATCTCAAACCAACAATACGGTTGACGAACAATTCAAATCAATTAAATAAGGTTTGAAGGGATGTAACAAACAAAACACGTGGGTGATCACAAATGGCATGTACGATCATATATATATATCATATATATATACGAAAATGAATGAAGCATCGAAAAGGTTCGACCCATTTGAACTGGCCACTGCTCACTTGTGAGATAAACCATGCCATGCAACTGCAAATGGGGAAGGAAGATTCACAGTGCCCATCTTCCAGTTCGAATATAATTGAACATTCCTTTTTTAGAGACGAAGCAGCATGCACTTCCTCCAGTCTACAAAGAGGCATGGACACTAGGGTCGTAGGGATAGCAGGTGGCCGTACAACATGCCAAGCACTAAATTGGCATGCTACGTCTGGTGGTAGTATCAGCTATAGCATCTATTCCTGGGGAACTGGACAAAAAGATCCTTCAGTTTGTTGAAGACAAAATGGCTGCCAGTAGTCCTTGATGTACATGCCAGCCTGTAGCAACAGCGAAATCATCCAGGCTCCAGCATCTGCTGTGGGTAAAGATCAAGTCTGGAAAACACATCCCGGCTTGGCGCTGGTACGACCGGTACGGGTACGACTATTACATCAGCTCAGCCATTATTTTGGGTGGTGAAATGAACTTTGGACTTATCATGACTCATCACACATACTGCCAATGCTGTTAAACAAAAATCTTCCTTTTTGTCCATGTCACCTAACTCCAGCCTGCGCACAAACTTGCAGCTTGAAGTAGTGTTGATTAATGACCTGCTGGCTGGTGCTCCCTCAGGTTGTGTATCTTGGCTGTAGGATAATGTCAACTCCAAATACTAATAAACCCTGGTTGATAAAAAAAAGTGGTGATTACCCCAAATAGTGATAAATGGCTACTGAAATGGTACCCCGCAATTAAACAGCCTAGGGATTTATTAATCCGGGGTTGACCTTACATAAGATGCAATGAAAACACGTACAAACAACCACGCCATATATGGTTTGGAAACCATATATTATCATTTTGCATCTTTGACCTGACCAGTCCTGTCTCTTGGCTGAAGGTTAGGGTGGGTGAATACCTATGGAATCCTATGGGACTGTCAGAATGGGTTCCAGAAGCATGAGCTATTTTGGGGGCTACAGCAGGGTGTCAAAGTCTTGCCCTCCCAAATAATAACTACCCTATATAGTATACATGTGACCAGTGTTTCTCAGGTCTTTAATCGTGAGCGGGGAAAAGGAATGCATTGTTAAACCCCAATTCTTGTTGGTAGAATCCCAATATTTGTTGCTGAAATCACCATCGTTTGTTGGTCAAAGTTCATATCCCAATTTTTGGTCAAATCCCAATTCTTGTTGGTAAAATCCCGATGTTTGGTCAAATCCCAATTCCTGTTAGTGAACTCCCAATTTTTCTGAATGATTTCTCCATTTTATATATAAAAAAAAAAACTTCAAGGCGATCGGAACCTCCATCTTCAAGGCGTAGACCGTCCTTGGCCTGGTCGCCAAAGCCTAGGAGTTGCTTCGCAGGTGACGTTTTTTGGTCGTCCAGGGACAGAAATCACAGGCAAAATCACCAGTTTCCGCAGGTGAAATCCATTGAAATCCCCTTTTTTCCTGGTTCCGATCCTCCCTTTTTGATGGTTCCGCCACCCCTAGCATCGGCCCAAATTTCAGGGTACCCAAGCGCGGCGATGTAACACCCGCACAGGCGTCTTTTGCTGCACCTGAAATATCAAAATGGGTTTGTCCTCAAAAATTGGACATTTATCCACAAATAATTGGGGTATCAAACTCACTAATGATGCAGGAATTTAGGTTTTGACAGTCATAGTAATTGGATGTAATTGGGGTATGTGATTGCAGTTTCAACTCACGTTATCCTCAAAATACTTGGCGTATCAGACTTATTAAAGCAACCATCTCATGTAACATATGGATATCAATCCAAACATTTGAATCATTTTGATGGGGATATCATGAATTCTAATAATGTTTAACCAAATTTAACCAACATATTGTGATAGTCACAAGCTGTCCAAACATGGGCAAGTCATCACCAATCTATATGCCGTTTTTTTACGGGAAAAATGATGACCGGCCATGTAATTTTGGGGTACACTATGTTCAGACAAAACCAAACAGGTATGGCGATCCATTTTGCCTCGTAAACGGGCATGAGACGCAGATCTTGTTGAATTTACTTCTATGACACCTTAAGCGTGGAGCTTTCAGAAAAACAACTTTCAAGCTGACACTCAAATTACTTGCCAAGGTCAACGATTTCGAGCCATAAGTATATGTTCTGGAAGGTGAATGCTGAGAAGTGGCTCCATTGCCAGCCTTTAGGGTCTTTGGACTGCTGCCCTTGGGACAGCATATTATTCGTGTATGGTGGATCAATGTCGATATTCAACCACGGATGCCTTCGACATGCCCAAACAAACGAAAAGAACTACCCTACAAGTGGCATACAATACATTCAAACACCGTCCAGTTGCTATATGACATTGATACGAGATCTCATATGATTTGCTGGTTACGATGTTGAGATGTCCCTCTTTGACTTTCACAGTAACCTTCATCCATAGATCCCATGGCCGATCCCATGTCGCTGCGCCTCAAATGGTCCTCTCTGGTTCAGCTGCTCCACATCCTTCCTGGACAAGCATTTCTCACTCCAACACACCTGCAGCAGGCTTTACCAGCCGCGGGCCCACCGGTCATGAAATCTCATGAATCTTCAATGGGTACCTCAAGCAAACGCTTAGCACTAGGATTGGTGAAATGACGGAACTAGCCACTGGAATGGCACTTCGGTGCCAGAATAATCAGAATAGATTGAAATGAGAATGGCATTCGATGCAGTGTCAACATCGAACAAAATATAACAAAATGCGAGTGCATCTCCAGCTGTCTAGGTGCTGGCTGCGGCTGAATTTGAATCAAATCTGTTGAGATCCCCCTGCCTCAGTTTTTGTTGGTCCATATATTACACAATATATCATGGGTAGCACGGGAAAAATAATGTTTTTGAGATTTTTTGAGTCACTTTGAGGGCTTCCCAATGTACCAAATTAAGTTAAGTGATCGTTTCATCATCTTACAATATTTACAATATCTTATACTCCAAATCAGGCTCTGCCTAATGGATCTAGTTGATTCTATTTGGACATTGGACATCACATTTGCGGGACATGTTTTTAACCTATGCCCAGCTGAGCCCAGCTGAGCTCAGCTGCCCAGCATTTGACACAATGTCCATCATGGCTTCTCACTGGGTCACCCGAGCAGCCAAGTACCTGGACACAGATCTGAGAGTTGAACCAGCAAAATGTATCAAATTTCTGGGTTATGGGGTTTGCAAATTTCTAAGGCCTTCATGATTCCGGCAAGATTCGGGGTCCGGCTTTTGAAGCCATGGTGATCCATAGTGGCGAGTGCGATAACAGCCTTGCCTCGACGGGTATTTTTTACCATATAATTACTCAGGCTCTGGATTGAGCTCACCCTGTCATAACAGTCCTTCGTATTCTTATCCATATCCATGTCTTTGACAAGTATCAAAATCAAATCACATAGCATCTATTCTGTGGGTAACTTACAACATCATTTGCCAACGGAGACTTGGTGCCTCTATGAACACGTACAGAACAACCCCAAGGAACCGTTTTAACCAGCAAAATGCACATTGCGCTGATGTTTGAAAACGAGTAAACGTTTGAAACGCCGTGAAACTTCCGCTAGTGGCTGTCGATTCACAACCTCACAGCGATATGTTACACCCTTCCCATTTAATGGGCAGCTGGCAGCTGGTGAAAGGCCACATCTTTGTGAGTGCCAAATTAACAAGCCCACCAAACAACATGGGCCAGACATTCAGCACAAACATCTGATCATCGTCCAAAAAGTCAACCATATCAACCGTCCTTTGGGAGTCACTTGTGGATTTCAGGAAATTTCAGAGTTTGCCCCAGATCTTTTGGATTTCAGCCTCAGGTGATTCAGGTGATTCAGGTGCAGGTCACATCACTTCACACCACAATGACAACTACACAGCTGCTGCTCCTTACCAGCCTGTCTATTTGCCCAACTTCCTGCATCATCGTATATCTTCCGACCTGCCTGCTAAGATACGTGGGGAAACAAGTGTATTTGGTTCATGCTAAGGGCTAAGGGGATTCCCCTTTTGAAAATCAAGTCATCATCACGGTGACCTGCTGAATTCAGAGGCTGATCTTCCTGAAAACATGACAGCAAAAGCATCAGTGGCTGTTCAAGCAAGTCACGGCCACGTCTCTTTCCTCCATCTTCTTTCCATCAATGTAAAGTATTCTTTTGAAGATCTCTGCATTTTGTTTCCGTCCGTGAACGTCAGGAGGTTCTGGTGGATATCTATGTCCCAACTTGATGGGGATAATCCTCAAACTATTCTCTGAAGCGTACCTCGAGGCCACATGCTTGGTCAGGAAGGGTCACAATTCTGGGTGCAAGAAGTACACTCCGGTAATCAACCATGGAAAATCGAAAATTCCCGAACAAAGTGGAGGTCTTCATGGGAAAAAAATATCTACCACATTCTACAACTATATAGGGGCCATTGCCATGTGGATTACCGGAGAAAACGGTGGTGAAGCCGTGAAGCCGTGAAGCCAAGGCACTTCAGCTCGCCAAAAGAATCACCCTCAGACCCTGTGTACTCGCCATAGTCCTGGGAGATTGGACACATTTGGACACCAGGTAACCATAGGTGACCTATGAAGCCTCCTGGGGTCCTGGTTTCTTATGGGTTTCTCCATGGATGGGGATGGGATGTCGTTTTCCATCGTTTTCCCATGCCGAAAACCTCAAGCCATGCATCTTCGAAGCAAAACGCCACCAAGGCATTGGCCTGGCAGCAACCAGTCGTGTGCGGATTAGAGGTCACATGGAAGGATTGGTCAGAATCCAAGAGCTGTTGGAATACAGATCTTGGTCAGGTTTTGCTAGCCAAGGACTCTTCAGCCAGCTCATTTAGACCCATCTAAAGCATTCTAAAGCAACACAATGTTTAGAATTTTCGTGGATTCTTGTGGTAGGTTTTAATGGAACATGTTTCAGCTGGTTGCCGTTGGAGTCTTGGTGGCCAAGGCACGTTCTGCAAACCTTGCATTGCCAGTTCGCGATGCCCAACGTCTTCTCCCTGACCCACAAAAGTTGGAACCCCCATAGCATCCAAGAGATACTTCATCCTCGCCAGCTGATACAAGTGGCTCCACCACCATAAGACGATATGAAGATGGGGAGATTACGTGAAGTCACCAACTTTGAAATTAGCGTGGAGAAGATTATTAATATACACCGTATACATCAGGATTAAAAGGAGGGCTAGAACCTGAGGTAGTGGAAAGTCCCAGTTTCATCTGCCTTCATGGTTTTTTCCGCTCATTGCATGCCATGATAAGAAGATCACCTCATGCTGTCATGAATTTCCGAATCTCAAATGATTCGGCAATCCTAGAATCCCCGAGCATCTCATTTATGGTTGGTTTGAATATGTCTTTCAGGGTGGGCATCCTCTGAAATGTCCTGGTTTTGTAAAATCTCACATGAAAGCGCGTAGCAAACCACAGTGTCAGGACACCAGCCCTGCTATCCAGTCTGGGGTTTATGAACCTTCATAGCCTTCATATATATATATCATATAATGTATATATATACATATACATATAATCATATATAATTATATCATATCATATATCATATATCATATATCATATATCATATATCATATATCATATATCATATATCATATATCATATATCATATATCATATATGTATATATTTAGGTCTATCAATCTATGTATCTGAAAATAGTTTATCCATCAACGCATCCCATGTGATAAAACATCATTTCCCCATGGTCCAACATGGCCCAACTACAGGGGGTCTACCACAACCAACTCTGCAAGGGGCCCCTCAGCACGGTCCTTTGCACGTACCAGAACTTGTGATCCGAGTTGAAGCGGCCCGAGAGATACAGATGTCTCCTCCTAAAGCCTGCCTCCTGGCGGCCAGGTTCAATAAGCACTGGGTAGTTGCCACACGTGCCGTGCCCCTCATTCCGAAATGGGCAGCAATCAAAGTCATGAACCCAAACAGGGATGGAGACAGAACATATTTGACACCGCCAAGCCACTTGTTGCTGGTTATCCTTCCATTTCTATTGCTAATACCACCAATTCAATGTATGAATTCCACCATTCTCAAGAAGGGCTTGATTATTAAGGAATGATGGTTACTGGGATGGTGGATTGTAATCGTGCCATTTGTTTTTTTTTCCGTATCATAAAGAAACACAAACCCAATAATGATCCCATTATACAACAGCTAACACACCCATATATTTGAATAATCATCCCATAATCATCCCACACTTATCCTAAGATTTATGAAATATCTATCAGCCAACAATTTATCTATATATAGTCATAGGCAATGATGGTTCATTAGTTACAAAACTCAATATATGTAACCATAACTATGGTCCAAAGACTGGTACAATGATCATCATAGATAATTAAATTAATAACCATAGTGTGGTAGTAACAAGTATACGATGATAATGATAGTGATACATGATAAGCATGGAAACTATAATAATGATAATATCACGAATACTATCATTAGATTACAATAATAATATCATAATAACAACTGTCATAATGAAAACTACAGAAAGAATAATAATAACTATAGAATGAGAATCAGTATAGAACTATGGAGGGGTAATAAATGTTCATAATAATAACAATAACAATCATTTTCCCATAACTATCCTTTCATATCCTGCCACCTGCAGCTGTGCCTCCTGAAGTCCGCCAGCATCCTGCGCGAATTTAAGCCTGGGCGGCAGAAAGCGCTGGGGAAGAAACGTGGATTTATATACTATAAAACTATGTGTGTATATATTGTATATTATTGTGTATTGCTGAAGTATTTACTATGTGCGTATATAATTGTACATATATATATATGCGGCAAATGCCTGGGCTTTGCCCGGACCCGCAATGACGACAGGCGACACATCATCATCATCATCATTATCATCATCATCATCATCATCAAAATTAAACCTTTATTGAAGATCTTCAATGAATGTAGAAGTTTAACGGGGATGGGAGAATTAAACCCTTATTGAAGATCTTCAATGAATGTAGAAATTTAACGGGGGTGGGAGAATTAAACCCTTTTTGAAGATCTTCAATGAATGTAGAAGTTTAACGGGGGTGGGAGAATTAGACCCTTATAGAAGATCTTCAATGAATGTAAAGTTTAACGGGGGTGGGAGTTTAATATTACCTAGTACCTTTGTTGATCTTCCCAATTGAATGTAAAGTTTAACGGTGGTGGGAGTTTAATATTCCCTAGTACCTTTGTTGTGTTTTCCATAGGAATTTAAGGTTTAACGGGGGTGGGAGTTTAATATTCCCTAGTACCTTTGTTGTTTTTCCCATTGGAATTTTGTGAAATTGCATCAACATTTGTTTAGGAATGGGAAACCTCTACGCTGCAACGCCTGGGTATAGATATATATAATATGGAAAAAGTTATATAAACAACCAACCATGCTCATAAAAAAATGAAAATAGGCAACAAAATGGAACGCAGTAGCTGCAACAAAATGGTATTACTGAGTCATGTATGGCTCAGCCACCAAGTGGGAAAAGAAGCTATGGATGTCGATGTTTCTGGGTGTTTCACGTTTTTTGATCTTATTGGTGATTGAGCCATCCGTTCCAGAAATGTTATTGCCTGGGATGAATCATCCGCCCAATCCTTGAAAACTTCAGTGGTCCTCTCAAGCAAAAGCGGCCCATTTTTTCCGTCCATCATCATCTCATGGGAAACCAATATCTTCCAGCTCCTGTACTGACTGTCCCAAAGTCTTGTCGAGTCTGAGCAACCAAATCTTGTGGATTTCATCCGCAACCTCGTACCTTGTGAGTTCAACGCAGGCGTCGAAAAAAATCTCGGATTTTTGAGTTGTGAATCGAGCATACCCAAAACATCACAAAACAAAAAGTCAACATCTCTGGACTATATTGATCACATCTCACCAACCTGAAAATGATTAAGGTCATTTTTGGGTGGCTCCCAGTTACTTCCCCAACATGACCATCATCTACACTGACATCGGCCAAAAAGGTCGTCGCCGGCGGCCAATGTTGAAATACATGGAAATACCACCATACATTGTAGAATACGTCAAATATAAATATAAATAAATATATATATATATATATACACATATACATATACAGTACATATGTACATATATATATATATTGAGGAAATCTACAGAGATACATAAAGTGTATGTACGATTAATTACACATTACATCATATAATTACCATTAATGATATCATATGATATTGATATTCGTATGTAATATAATGTATTAATATATATAATAATAGAAGACCTCAATGGAAAGTCCAGGTACTCATCCATAGTTTGCCCATCAACCGCCTGCATAGACTCTTTGAAGACCAAAGCGTTCTGCGCTTGCCCCTCTTTGTCGGGAGGTCGTGGTGGGAAGGTCCCCAACTTGATGGGGATCACTTTCCTGTCGCCAAAAAACACGGGGATTGGCCGTGTGATATTGCCATTGCCAACACGGGGTAAAATTAGCATGTTCTAACAGGTTCTAAGTCTGACCAAAGTTGGGGATGTCATGTTACAACACGGCACAACGAACAACACAAGCTGTTTCAACAGATTCGCTTTTGTGATGGGGCCTGGCTTGAGAAAATTGAAATCTCAATGGAACTCCAACAATCACTCCAAAAATTGAGTCATGGTCATGCCAGATAAACAAAACCAACTTGACTCAGAGACTAACATTGAAATGCACAACTGGTTGGTGGACTGAACACGTCTTAACATAGTATGTCTATGTATGTATTCGTTACTTGGGATAACATATATATAATATATAAAAATATGATAAAATATGTATATCATCTACCGCAACTCTGCTGTTGGGTATATCAACACTTGGCTTTGTCCACACCAAAAAAATCCAGGTGGTTGATCTGCACCATGCAGCCTTCAAAACCCTGCCATCCTGTGCCGGTTGGTTAGTAGGGGTTCGTATAAGACAAAAAAAACAGGTGTAGAACTCTCTACAGTGTGCTGCCCGTCCAGTTGTGTTTGGTTGTCATTGTTGGTTTATAAGCACCATCGTTATGGACCAGCTTGACTTTGTTATAATATTAGTATAAGTCCCATCAACAAGGATTGACATGGATCGATTGGTCACTGCTCAATGGAGTTGGACATGTTCTTTATTTTGAACTGCCACCGGAGCCAGACATTCACCGCATCCACCAATCGTCACAGTTTCAGCAGTTTGGACTCCTATCTTTGGGGAATACTTACAATGAATAGAAAGTATTCATTGGAGGTTTCCTAAAATCGGGGTACCCCAAAACCATGGCTTTGAAATGGTCATAAATGGATATAAAAGGTCAATATAATTATGCATGATTTGGAGATACCCCTTTATAGGAAACCCTAACATTGAAATCCTATTGGGGTCGAAGATGGATCCAGTGGGACTCAGAGCGATCTTTTTCTGCGAGACGCGATCATGTTTGATCACTAGCTATGCCAGGGACTTGCAATCCACTTGCGAATTGCGCACACACATGGCAGCCTGGTAGAACTGTTAACATCAAAATCAACTTGGGAGGTATGGAAAACGCAGGTGATGCAAAAAGTCTTTGAACTTGCATACGATATGCGAATGTGTAGAAAGAAAAACACATCCCAAGTCATGGACACTGCCGCGGTTCAATGCTGAAGGCCGGACATCAGTTTCAGCACTGAGCGTCTTTCTTGACTTGTGTCTCGCATGGCTTCATCAGATCATCAAGAGTATCAAGAATCAGCAAACAGAAACTACCAAACACTTTCCAATTTTGAGCAATTACTTCGAGAAAATCTCAAGTCATGTGACAATTACGACTTTCAACATCACAGCATGCTATGGCACCATTTTCTAAGACACAGTCGAGTTAGAAGATCTCCTTGGGCATGGCCGCGAGAGCATGTTTGCTTGGGGAGAGGTCCGATGGCGAGCATTGTCACGATGTGTCATGTAAGCTGCATTCACACGCTGTGCGTTGACAGCGACATGCACCAACTGCCAACAAAACAAAAAAAACAAAAAAAAAACAACGCACATCTTATGTCTCAAGTGATGTTTGGACGCTATGTATTGATCTCTTTGTGGTGGCAGTATGGGTTTTCACGGTATCCCGACCTGACATCCATACATACAATATGCCACTATGCATATCCTGTTTGAGTGTACCTTTTTGTGCACTTTGATCCTTTGTGCACAGTACACTAACAAGGAAGGAGAAACCTGCAATTACACCGAAAAACAATGTAATGCTCCGCAACTCCCGTTGCAAGTCACACCACGTGGAGGTACAGGCTGTCCCTGTGCTCGATGCTTCATTTCAACCGGCTGGAGCAGGCCATCTACTGCACTCTGGGTGATGACGCGGCTGTACTCACATTGCCGACTTGCGGACTGCAACTGGTAGACAACTTCCTGGGGGTCAAAGCTCAACCAAATCGGTGTCAGTCACTCCCAGGGAACCCAAAAAGTGGGTCCAGGTAACAATTACGGGGAGATCACATTATGTCAGCTAACTATAGTATAAAGTATTGTAAAGCTGTATATATATATAAAACATGGATAGACATTCTATACTCAACATTCATGACAACGGCCCTTTCGCTCAAATGTTCTTCCCAACATTTACAGACAGATCTTCGCTATAAAAAAAGGTCTGCTGGCTGCCAGGTCTCCTGCGGTTCTTGCTTCTCCACAGCCATTTGCTGCAGCAGGCCCCAAATGTGCGCCTTCAGCGCCTCACGCTGTGCCTTGCGCGGCCGGGCGTTCGGAAGCTTCATCTCGACGACGTGGTGGCAAAACGCGCAGGCGTCGCCACGCTTGCAGCCAAATGCCGAGGTGAAGAACAAACACCTCGAAAAATCGGTGCCAATCAAAGCCATATCAAAATGAGAAAACCATATAGAAAACCATTGAAATTCTAATGTTGACATTTTGTAAGCCTAATCTGAAACCAGGTTCTCTCCCGACTGAAAATCTTATAAAATAAGCCGGCAACAAAAAGACAAAAAGTAAATGTCAAATGTCAAAAGCGTGGTCGCTGTATATTTTTTGGCTGTGTGGCTGGTTGCAAGGCAATCGTGAGTATTCGCTCATGGAGCTGAAGGTAACGGGTTCTTCCGATCCATCCGAACTGCTGGATCCCTGTTCCATCAGCCTTCAAAGGGAGAGACAACACTCTATGGGTGAAGCTTCCGAACCAAAACAGCCCAGGTGACGTTCATAGTGCACCTCAAGTCCATAAGACAAAGGCAATAGTAAAGCAAACCATAGTAAACCACCAGACTTGAGTTTTACTGTTTGATACACAGTAATGTGATAAACCCAATGTCATAAACCATCCCCAAGTCATCACCATTATGGGTTGTACAACCCATCCCCAAAAGGTGTAGGGTTATCACTGGGTTTATCACCTTACTCTATATATCTCTATATTATATATATATATATATGTAACTGTATTTATATATAATTATATATATATATATTTGAGAATCTAAAAGGATTCTTAAATGCATCTTCTATTGGGTCGCCAGGGCCTGGTTTAATCTTGGTTTTACCTCGGAATTTGATCACTGCTTGACTGAGTCATGAAAAATCACCGAATCAACTCATGAAACAAGCTAAACCTATCATACTGCTTGATACGACAAAAGTAATAGTCATGAATATCAAAATGAACATAAATAATAGTAATAATAATATTGTAATACTATAATAATACTAGTTAACACACATATATATATATATCGTCTACAGTAACGCTGCTGTTGGGTAACATGGCTTTGTCCACAGCCCAAATCCAGGTGGTTTATCTGCACCATGCAGCGTTCAAAACTCATCCTGTGCTGGTGGTTTTTTGGGGGGTTGGCACAAGACTTAAATAAACCAGGTGTAGAACTCTCTACAATGTGCTGCATGTGTTTGGTTGTGTTTGTTGGTCATTTTATGTCATTTTGATTGTTGGTTTTCACAAAACCACCTTCTGAACTGCTTTGATTCATATCTACCACTGTCTACCAACCACTGCTAGTCGTAATAAACCAGCTATACTTATAATATCTTGGGATCATCATCCCAAGAAAAATATGAAACCAACGTCCCAAATATTTCGGGTATCCCATGGCATCCCTGTATCCCCATCATTTGAAATGGCTATATCCCAATGTTTATGGGTTGTTTTCACTGGTTTGATACTTGATATGTTTATCCTCCGGTAATCAAACATGGCAATGGAAAAATCCGCATGAATGATGTTATCATTGAATATCATTGAAACATCCATCTAGTTCGGGGATTTTCCATTGCCATGTATTGCCATCTTTGATCTTTGATCTTTGTGGATGGTTATTGGTTCTATTCCCAAGGATGCCATGCGTCAGCTTCTTTTCAAAGGCATACTTCATCTCTGCGAAGCTCGTCCCGGAGTCACCTGGTTTTTTCCGAGATCCCAGGCTGCCGGTGAGGTGGACATCTGCAGCCAATTTTGGTGGGCTTCAAATATATCTGAAACATATTAGTCAATGGGAAGGATTATCCCATATATTATGGAAAATAAAAAATGTTTGAAACCACCAACCAGATATAGGAATCTGTCACTACTTCTGGCCACAGTTAAGCCTGGCCCAGCACAGCAGCGCCTAGCAAATGATGGTAGCAAATGGTAGCAAATCGAAGCATTTTTCAGAAAGTTGCGAAAACGCGGCAGAGTGATGAATTCATGTTTTTCTTCATATGGATCATGGACATGATGTTCTCAAACTATTCTCGGAGTTCGGTGTGAAATTTCGCAGGGGTTTGTGGCAGGACAACCCAAAGCTGTGCAACTTGCAGCATCTCTGAAACACAGGTCGAAGAAACACTCGCAGAGCACACTGAACAACTAGGGGCTAACATCGGCAATGATGCGTTGAGACCTACAAGTCATCTGATGAACGATCCGTGTTCAACAGGTGAGCCAGGTGTTTTTCCTTGTTTGCGGAAAGGAGCTACCCTGTGTGGGCTCCTGCGGAGTTTCCTTTGTCATATATGCATCGCGTAGCCGACCTGTCAGTGTTTTGTAGCCTCGCGTAGCCTTCGCGTACTCTCCGCGTAGGCGATTTGGACAAAAAACACGGCTCAGGCGATGTTTCATGAACTTCAGTTGCGACATGTTGCTCCCTGGTCTGAAACCCAGAAATGCAGCCCATTCATCGAAAAATGCCAATCAAACTCCCTTCTGTGCAAGGTTTGGTCAGCCAGGTTTGATTCCCCATGACCAGTTGAGATCCCCGAGTTGCTGTGAATCTTGCTTAAGCTATGGCAGCTATGGCAGCTATGGCAGCTATGGCAGCTATGGCAGCTATGGCAACGCCCTACAAGATAGAAAAGTTAGACACCTGGAAAATATGAGAAAAAACATCACCAAGTTCACATCCTGGAAACACGTTTCTAATCATTGATCCGTTCCATTTTTTTGGGTATTTTTGTTATTCCACTCCCAATTTCCCGAAAATTCAAGTCACGCGAAGAGCTTCCACCATAGGTCTCTGAACAGAAGGCGACCATGAGTCGTGCTGCCGCCAAACCATCTGCCGCGACTTCGTGGACATCTTCACCCGGCACGGGATCGCATAGGAAGGTGGGGGTGCCGTGAGAATCCAGTAGCCGCTTCACTGAGCGGACGTAGCGTTTCTGCAAGTCCTGGAAGCTATCGGACAATAAAAATAAACAGATGCTTAGACCATCGGAATATATCAAAACAAGTCAAAACACTATTTGCATCTATTTGTCTCATATTTTTGAAGCACTGCCAACACGACATCTACCATCATCTACTAAATGAAACAAAATTTACTTCTAAAGCATCGTTTTCTATCTTACGTAACTGATCCACAGCAAGTAAACGCATGTTGGGGCGACTTTCCCGGGAAGTCCCCCCCAACTAAACGCAAGATTTTGGATGAGGCGGGGTGAGTTCACTATAATCGAGTACACAGGCAAAAGATCGATAAGTTTACTGCACCGTTCCTGCACTGGAAAAAACACACACACACATCTGAAAGTGATCAAATGATCATCTCCAAGGATAAGTCCAAATCGGTGGCTTAAAATCCCCGAGGTGCTGCATGGCGAAAGCGATTCCGCGTCGTTTTTCGTGTCCTTGTGGAAGCAGCCCGATAAGTAGATGTGTTTGCGCACCACACCCATGTCCCCGATGTCTCGTGGTTCTCCCTGTGGCGCTGCGCTTTGCGCATCCCATCGAATGTTGCGAAAATGAGCCAACAAAACAAAAATAGGGATCTAAATATGATAAAACATGATAAAACAATCAAGACTGATTGGGGATGTAATATGATGTAATCAGTCAATTATTTGAACAATTCATCAATCCGGATCAATCAACCCGTCCAGCCATCCATCCGTCCATTAATTCATCAACCAAATCAAATTATTCAAAGCAAACCACATCAAACCACCATCAAGACTCACATGTCTCTGTAGTTGGGTGGTGGACACTGCCCACTAGGACACCTCACAATGGTCATCAATGGTCCTTCTATGTAATGTTGTTTCTGATTGACCAACGCATCTCCAAACTACCAGGAGTACCGCACAAGGCGGCGGCGGAAGTTTCAAAAAATAGGAAACCTATAGGAGAGGTTGGTTGTTGTGAATCAGGGATGGCAGAGCGAAGCCACTGATGGACTGAAAGGTGCTTGATCTCTCTCACTCTTTCTATCTCTTTCTCTGACTACCTA
>Ga0126342_10000107_pt1 | contig 56428 bp, 45 predicted proteins | sample Cyp1metagenome_FD_92528 | JGI IMG/M metagenome (GOLD analysis project Ga0126342, IMG submission 92528) | Coral microbial communities from Lord Howe Island, Old Settlement Bay, Australia - Cyphastrea 1 metagenome | ecosystem: Host-associated > Invertebrates > Cnidaria > Coral ...
CAATATATATATATAGTATATATATAATACAATATTTATATAATACAATATATATATAATACAATATATATAATACATTATATATAGTACAATATATATAATACAATATATATAATACAATATATAATACATTATATATAATACAATATATATAATACAATATATATAATACAATTTATATATATAGTACAACACATATATATATATAATACAAGATATATATATATATATATATTTAAAACAATATATATATATACAATATATATATATATATTACACTATATTGTATTATAATACACGATATATAGTACACTATATACACAATACAATGTATATATATATAAACATATATATATACACATGACATGTTACATAAGTGATCTAGAATTTATACATTGAACATCTTCCCCAGCTGTCACCAGGTTGAGGTCGTGGGCTTTGATTTGCTGCCTTTGACTCCTCCTGCTCCGGTCCAACCGGAATCTGGAACCTCGGATTTATTATATAACTTCAAGGGATTTGTTACATCAAATATCACCCACTGTGTCCTGATGAACATTCCATCAAATACCCATGGAAATCACCATTCAATGACCGTTGTATTCCCGTTATATTCCATGAAACTCCCAAAATCGCATTAGATCAAAGAAAATCCAATCAAGGTCTCATGAAATCCTATTACGCTCTGGTGATTTAACATAGCCATGGAAAATCCATCATGAATGGAGGTTTATAGCTAGGAAAATCATCTATAAATGGGCCATGTTCCATGGCTATGTTAAATAACCAGAGGGTATACTTGTTAGTTTCAAAAGTGTGTTTTTAAGTGGCTGTTCAGCTTCAATTTTAACTTTCTGGGTGTTTTTTTTGCCTGTTGAAGTGTGTTTTTTAGCTTCAAAAACCAGCATGGAGTCTTTTGACCACCTCGAGCAGCGCTCCTTTTTGCCCAAAGATATCACAGATATCAGGGCTGACAACAGCTAATGTCAACCACGATTTGTAAACACCAATTTTATTCAACGGAGTGGTACCAATTTTGATAGCAATTTGTCACTATTTTGGGCCACAAATGAATAGTCAGGGTTTATTAATGCAGGGTTGACATGTCATTTCACATGCCATAACCCCACTTCCCAAGAATCATTGCAGGCTTGGCACCAATATTTTTTCAGCTATATCCAAGAAGGTATCCCTCATGTCATCAGTTGCGATCATGACATCAGAGATTTTAAACATGATCATAAATATATATATATATACATATATGTACATATATATATATATATATATGTATATATATGTACACATATGTATATATATATGTACATATATATATACATGTACATATATATATGTATGATATATATATATATACATATCCGGCAATTTATTTAACATAGCTACGGAAGATGGCTCTTTTGTAGATGATCCACTTTTTGAAATGGTGATGGCTTTCCCTGTGAAAGTACCAGAGGGATGACCAGCAGTACCTGGGTTTCGACGGTCCTGGTGGGGGGTCGGATCCATTTTTCAAGCGTTTCAAAGACACCATGAGTCTTTAAGCAATGGTTCGACATGGTCGACACCATCCGAACATGGGGCCCAAATTGTCGAATGTCTCCCTGTTGACTCCTGTTTTTTTTTTTCATTTCACATCCCTTCAACGATCCGCTGAGACATGAAACCAGCCACGTTTCCACAGCCGGCACAGCCCTGCAAGGAGATGATGTGGTAAAACAAACAACTCTTCGTTCCTGGACAGCAGTACCTGTTCCTGGAGTGCCCTCGCCACCGAATCGCCACTAGGATTGAGAAGAAACATCCACACTGACCCTGAACATGATTGGAACCAAGCAATAAGCAAGCCTCTCAGAAGCAAGGCCAGATAAATCGATTTATAGTTAATATTATTTAATATTCCTAGCCAGAAAAAAATAGGTTTACAGTATGAATATCTAATAGTGAAACCAATAACAATCATAGTCATAGCGATCGTCCAGCAACTGTCTGTTGGATTGAAGCAGCCCTGGGTTTCGAAAAAGGGGGTTTTCCGAAAGCTGGGCAGGCGATCTGCACCAGCGACACGTGAAGAAAATGGTGAGGTACATAAGGAGCGTGGCGAAACTTGGGATGTGAAAAACGTCAAAACACAGAAACTGTGTCTGAAAACGTTTTTTTTTTTAAACCCCAAATTCATAGCCACCCACATCAATTTACGGGAAAATGACGGTCACACCGTGTGGATTGGGCGTTTACTCCGCATGTTCCCCTGCAACGGATCTGTCCCCAGAAACGATTCAGTGGTGCCCTTTTGCCTGGACGACATGATCTGCATTCAGTAGCTAAAAACAATGGTAAACGTCCTAGAATTAAGCCGGAAAATGTGGAATGCATGAATTATGGAGTACATTTACTACATTTCAAAATATTTTACTGGCCTTTTACCCAATGATGAAGCTCATCCCATTTTTTTGGTAGAGGCTCGGTATACGGCGTTTTCTGCGACGGGTGAATCTGTTTTTCAGCCACCTCGCAACAGTCACCTTAAAATGGATGATTTGGGGGTATCCCTATCGGAGGATCCGAAGTTCTTTGCAGGGTATCCAGAGGTATCCAGAAACGTGTGAAGATGGTCTGCCAGGGGTCCATATTTGGATCCACCAATGCCATTGGGTGGGACTTTCCACAAACAAAAAATGGATCTACATCGGTACACCAACTTTTTTCCGGCCTGACTTGAGAAAGGTATCACTGATAGAAACAGTTACTAGGTGTGGAAGTGTTCCTCCCTAAAACTGCGAAAAAATGGAGGTGCAGACAGAGGAAGAACCATGGGTACCAAAAAATACATTTTCGTAACTTATTGTTTATGTTGCGTCTTTTTTTCCCGAATGCGTAACGAAGAGTTTTCCTTCAACATTGGTATTGTCTAGGGCTTGGAGCCCGGGTTCTAGCCTTGGATAAAGGTGTGTCTGAAAACTTTGGTTCTTTTTGACCCCAATTACATCCAGTTAAACTGACAATGAAGCAGAGGGATTTAGGGGTAGCCATGGGTAGCCTATTTTCAGAACCCAGATGCAACAGTTGTGTCATTTTGGGTGTCAAGGTGTGAAATGCAGCAGAGATAGACTCTTTAGGTGTGACTTTTGTTGGGTGCGGGGAGAGGTCAGTTTGCAGTTCCTAAGTCAGTAGCGTGTTTCAAGTTTTTTTTAGTTTTAAGTGACATTGAAGCTGCATGAGGGGTACAAAAATCGTGGTGAGGCTTGTTCGACCAAGGATAGCACCTGAGATCCTGACTACAGACGTGGAAGAGAAACGCCTCGTTTTGGAGATCCGATCGGAGCAGACGCCGGAAGGTAGGGGAAAACCTCTGCCATTCCCGCGGAAAACTGCCGGAGTTTGAGAAAACTGCCTGCGGATTTCAATCTGGAGAAAGTTTGATTGGAAGAAAATCCAGATGTGAATGGATCCTCACATGTTGGGCCATTTGATGTTTAAAGATGTTTAAACATTCAAACGAACATGAACATGTTGGGCTCATTTTTGTTGGGCGACTGCCATTATAAAGCCCAAAAATCAGGTTGGAATCCGCATGGTGTGGCTTGTGCAGGTCATACAAAGTCAAATCTTACTTGGTGCAATTCCACTTGCAACTGGATTGATTGGATATATAACCATAGTTACTATAATATAATATATATATATATATTATATACATGTATAATAATATATATAATACGATATAATGTACAGTAATATAATATAATATAATGTAATATAATGTAATATAATATAATATAATATATTATAATATAACATAATATAATATAATTTAATGTAATGTAATATGATATAATATAGTATAGTATAATATTATAATGTAATATAATATACTATAATACAATATAATATGATATAATACCATATATTACAAACATTATATGATATGATATGATATAATATAATATCATAAAATAAAATATGACATGATATAATATATTATAATATAGATCTATATGGGGTTGATATCCCAACTTATGTCACCATGACACAGATTAAATCAGAACCGGGTACGTGTTTTGTGGATGTCCAACACCACTGCATCGGAGCATCCCTGTGATTCGTTGGGGAATTCTTTGCACGGTTTTTTTTCATAAAATCCCAGCTTTGGAGTTGATTCAACGAACCAAGAAATTCGGGCGGAGAAGCCGCCTCTCAAACTGTTTAACTGGTGAAGGTCCATTTGTGGATCTTCGTGGCATGTACCGACAGATTGAAGTTTGATGGCTGTCAACGGAAAGGTGGGAGCCCAACAGTTGGATGTTGGAAAAGAGCAGGACACGTGATCGGTGACTAGTTGACCCTAGGCCCTAGTTCTTCGCACTTGATCAGGTTCTACTTTTCCGTTTGGATTGTCATAGCATGTCACCATGCGAATCACCATCGACCAGTGTAAACCAACGAGCACAACAATTTTAAGCGCAGCTTTGGGCAATTACTCACGTATCCGGTACGCTCCCACCGCTGGTTGGTGATGTTTGGTGCCAGTGGTCGCAATTGCCCAACCCATGTCAGGGCCCTTGGCATAGGAGAAAAAAATCCATGCAAGCAGCAGAGACTCGTTGTGCCCTCACAGTCTAAACGTCCAATACATTCCAAGATCATGTGATCTTTGGTTCTGAGTACTGACAAAAAATGAGTGGTTGACTGTCTGCCCATTTTGGTTGACTGTAGTGAACAAGCATATGTAAATTGGCATACTCCATCATTGATGCCCAATTATAATACTCTGGTTTCCGATTCAGTTTCAGATGCCAATTGGCTTGTTGTATGCACATATTATACATAATTATTATACACATAGCTGACCATATTCAATATCACCCACTTGTTTTTGATTTCTGGGATTTGTTGATCAATTCACATTCACCGGACCATGAGTTTCTGCTGCCAGTTTCTGCTGAGTCATGCGCAAGATGACCCGTGGCTTTTTGAAGCCACGCAGCTGACCCGGTATCCCGGGTATGTGAACACCAAACATTTTGAACCCCTTTCCCCTGATATTAAACGTAACCCAAATGACACCCTGGTCAGAAAACTGGATCTGGTTATTTTTTAGGGCCCACTTAGAAGTTTATTTCATATCAGGTGGATGGGGTTCTTGAGTATGGCTCTGACTTCAATGATTGAAACTTGAGTTACTGAGTTACTGGATGGTTTCATAGCCGATGCGCAAATTTTCATGGTGCCGGTGGACCACAGTTGGAGCCAAAGTCATTGCTGCTGAAGTTTCTCTGGGAAACCGGTTCGGGGATGGATCAAAACATATCAAACCCCGTGAAAAGCCTTACTTGGGAGGGGAAAAACACATGGATGGTCCCCAGGGTTTTGACGTTTTGACCCATACCCATTTCATCTTGATCTCCAAAGTTTCCATGATTCCTGAATTTGGGAAAGTTGAGATACCAGAGATGTTGCGTGAGCCATTCTGACTTGAGATATTCATGATGTTGAGGATTTCCTATGACTTCCTTGGGAAATTCAGGATGCCTTCATGGCTTGCCTGAACCAGGCAAAAGACATGACTTTTTTGGAGATCCAGCTGAGACTTATCCAAGCTCATGCCTGGACTTTGGCGGTGATCAGAAGCATCGTTGGCGTTCGTTGACCCGTTGGCGAAAAGGGGTGTTTTAGCCATTGGTGAAGATCTCGCTCCACAGGCGAGCTAGGGCCCTAGGGAACATGTCAGCATAAAGCGGCCGGCCACTTTCTGTTGCTATCTGTTTCGCTTGGTTTTCTTGGGAATCATGCGGATTCCAGGGAAGATGAAAGCCTGATATGGAGCTTTCCCAAGTAGGGCTACCCCCAGTTATTATCTATTAAACAATAATGATTTTCCATAAATCATCCATGTTTGATCATTTTTGGGTATCCCCATGACTATGGAAAGCCCCATGACTTCTTTGTGCCATGGCCTCAAGTTGGAATATCTACCCTTTGGGAGACGACCAGCCCCTAAAAACCCACAGATAGCTGGGATCATCCCTGGTTTTTTGGCAGACGCGTTGTGCCATATTTTTACTTCACTCGAAAACTAACGAAAACTTCACTCATTTGTGGTTTATGCAACCCATATTTTTTTGGGGGTGTTTGTTTTTTTTGGGGATGACCAGCCCCAAAATGTCACAAAAAAGTCACTGTTTTCTGCGAAAGTTCAAAGAAGTCACTGGTCCATTGGTTTCATACTAAAGATGACCAGGAGTGTCCAAAGGGTCACATGGCTTGACCCAATTTCACAATATTTCACATAGTGCCAACTTGGGGGCGATGTGGAATTTCACGGGCTTTGTCGCTTTGTCCGAAACTAGGGGGTAAGGCTTTAACTATCTTTAACTTGCCGCATTGCCATGGTTTTAACAACCATGGGCCGGAATGGGGTTCTCGGTTTTCCCCAAAGTTACCATATGGTACTGGTACCATACTCTAAACATAACATGGATGTGGAAAAACCACCATTTCCTGGGGGAAACCATGGGGTTTTCCACATCTAAACGTTTACGGTGGAGGCTGCAGGCGCTGAAGATCACCATCCATCATTCTCCTCCATTTTTATCCATCTTTTTTGGCACGTTTTCTCAGTAGCCCCCAAGAAGATAGACATTTCAGAAAAGCTCCAACTTATCACTATTTTACGAGGTTTTACGAGCATTTTACCTTTCTATCTCCTTGGGGGTTGGTATTTTCATCTGGTTGGTGGTTTGGACCATGAATTTTATTTTTCCATATATTGGGAATTTCATCATCCCAACTGACTTCAACTCCATGATTTTTCAGAGGGGTAAGGCTCAACCACCAACCAGATCATCCATTTCTCCGTGATTCACTTGTTGCAACTGGTGTTTTTTCAGGTCATGATTCCCGCTTTAGCTAGCCCAAAGGTGGACTTCCGAAAAATCTCCCTTTCTTTGCAATCCCATGGTCGTCACCTCTGACTAAGGTCCATGATGGGATGCTGTGTCGACTTGGTCATTGTCTTAGCGCAGCACAGCGCTGACCCCAACGTGCCTTGGGTTTTCGGCAGGTGACGGGAAGGGACCGACCTGGGATTTTTGTTGGTGGATGTAACACATAAAATGGAGAGATCATGGAGATGTAAGGGAGATATGATACGATATATATATAATATATATATATAATTATATATATATATAATATTATATATATATATAATATTATATATATATATATATATATATAATATTATATATATAATTATATATATATATATATCTATAGTACATATCTATATACAACCAGCCGTTTTGTGATTGCGTTTGTCCAGAAATGGGAATTTACCCCGTGCACAATAGCGAAAATGATCGTCAACCACTGGTGTTGGGGATATGCCCCACATTGCAGGATTCTACTCACGATACATCGATACTCACAACCCCAAGAAGAGCAAATCATAGACAGGGACTCAACCCTGTCTTCCGGGCCCTATGTTGAAATGTCCACCGCCACGTTTTTTTTTTTTTTATGTGGGACGTCGGGAAGGTACCTACCTTTTGTTTGCGGATTTAACAAACAAAAGGGAGAGATAATGGAGATATAAGTAAGTGAACTCTAATATGATCATGCATAATATATCACTATAGCCAGCAGTTTTGTCCTTTGCGTTTTCCCAAAAATGGGCGAACTTACCCTATGCAATTTTAATAGAAAATGATGGCAACCGCTGGTGTTTGGGGTACGTTCCACATTGTAGGATTCTACCCACGAGACTGTGATTGATACTCACAACCCCAAGAAAAACTTAAATCACAGACAGGGCCTCAACCCTGTCTTGGGAGCCCTCAAACTGTCCACTGCCACAGTTTTTTAAAAACATGCCTTCGAGAAAATGGATATTTGACATCGTCAATATGCCAGGAACTTAGCAAATGAAACTCAACAGGAAGGCTCAGAGGCTCAGAGGCTCAGAGGCTCAGGGCATTGCATTCCATTGTCTGCTGGCCACATGTCTGCTAAACGTAGCCCCAAAAAAAGAGATGTTACTGGCCGACGACTTCATCCCAACTTTCCAATCGTTCTACTGAGGATGGCTCAGCTGAAATTGCTCTTTATTGTCTCCCCATTTTTTTTGGACATAAGCCCACTGTACCAGCCCATTTTTTGTGCCAAATATCCGATATCTTCGTACTTGTTGATAGGACTGATATCTTTTATTATCTTTTTATGCTTGGTGATCTCCCCACAAGCTTTGGTGCCGACATAATCTACATTCCAAGTACTGTAAATGTCGCTACCCGGGTACCCTCGTTAAAACAGATGAAAACGGAGGATTCTAGGCACGTCGGAAAATGGCTCAGGTTCTGAACGAATGCTCCGAGGCGAAGTTGGCAAAGTGGGACAGGGCCAGAAATGGTGTGGCCCGAGGCATTTCCAAATTCTGGTGTTTGTCCCTGTATTTTGGGAAAAAGATGTTTTTTTTTTTTTTCAGATGACACCTTTTTTTATCCTGATCAAAATATCTGTGCGGGGTGATATCTGTACCTGATTGGGATGAAACGAGTGTACTAATTATTTGTTGTTCCGAGATCATAAACTTACTGGTGCATTGCTAAACGTAGGGTTGCTGGATGATGGGTTGCTGGGAGAATGGGATGATAAAATTACTAGTGACTTAGTGATAAATGGGATGATTACTGGTGGGATATGATGATTTACTAGTGATTTACCCGAAAAAAATCCTGCAAAATCCCAGTAAATCACATTTATTCATGGGATGATGACTAGTGATTTACCCTCTGGTGAACTAACATAGCAATGGAAAATCACCATTTTTAATGGGAAAATCCACTATAAATGGCCATTTTCCATTGCTATGTTAGTTCACCAGAGGGTACTAGTGATTTACCAGTGATGACTGGGATCATTCCCGAAAATTGGCCATGCCTTGGCGCAGCACCAGGTCCTGGATCACCTGCATCTGCAGGGCGACCAGGTGCGTCACGCTTTGGAGGCTGCGCTGGCGGGCGGCCTGGGGGCGGGTGAACGCCTGCTGTCCGCGGCGCGGGGGAACAACTTCCAGGCCGTGGGGCCTTGGGATGTTGGGGGGACCGAATTTTGGGAGAAACCATGAGAAACCAATAATAATCATAGTTTCTCCCAAAAATTCATGATACTACTAAATGATAGATGATAATAGATATAATAGTTTCTAATAATCATTATAATTCATTACTAATCATATTAATGAGAATAATAATGATACATGATACATACTACATGATACATGATACATGATACATGATACATGATACATGATACTACTACTACTACTACTAATAATAATAATAATAATAATAATCATCATCATGGGTTGGTTTGAAAGTACGATGCTGTCACAAATTTCATGAACCAGTGAGAAAATCGTCTGTCAGACTGACAGACATGATTTTTTTCCGAGGGGACAGCCATTTCTATGCCCTCCAGTTATTTAAGGTAGCTATGGAAGCCATGGCCCATTTAGTTCAATGATAAAAATGATGATCTTTCCCATGTGGTTGGGCTCGCTGGCTCGGCAGTGAGGTAAACGTGATCCACGCAGTGAGGTAAACTTTGCCAATAAAGATGGCTATAGCCAGCAAAATATGGGGTAGTTTACTAAGATCTTTTTGACTCTTTTTGTTTCCACGATTTTTTTTCCCAAACATAGGATAGCCGAAAACCCGGGTCATCATGTTCTCTATTTTGATATGTAGCTGCAGAAATTGAGGCTGGACGATCATCCATCTCAGGAGCATCATATCTTTGGTAAATAGCTGATCAATGGCAACTTCAGGGACCTTGTTTATGATGGTACCTACCATAAGGCCTGTTTTTCAGGTCTAAATTTCAGGGAATATCCCCAGAAAATGTTGCCTTATATTTGTAGTACATTACTACAATACCGTAACATTTAGGGTCCTGAAATTCCCCAGTGACCTATGGACCAATGCCGTGCGCCGGCGCGGCCCGGTTCGATTTTTGAGGTCGTAAAAGCGGAGTTGGATGTTGGAGCACAAGTGAACAGCAACTCGACGAGTTGTGGATGGCATCTGGGAAAATCTGTTGAGTAGGTGACATTTTCTTAATAGAAATAGACATGGCTCAACGAGTTTTTTTACTGGCGGTTGATAGCTGTATAGATTTGTATCCCGAGATTGGCGATGTCGTTTGATCAAAAGTTTAGCCTGACATGACGCACCTTTTGAGTTGTCTCTAGGATTACTACCAAGACACGGAGACATCTTCATTGAGATATAAATGACATGACGATGATACAACAGAATCCGAAGAACAGGCACATCGCATCACCTCTCACTGGAATAGTAGGGACATAACAGTATGAATATTTGAAGATATACAGCAATGCACGTGGACGGGTCAACATTACACTTGAGACTTGGGTGGATAAACGTTCCAGCAATCCAAAACACGTTTACCATTCTTGCAGGATGGGTGTTAGGTGACCCTCCCATCTTGCCCAGTCATCCCCAGCACACGTTTTGATTGGCTGTATTCTAATGCTCGCATATGTTCGCTGCGTCTCTCAGCAAGATACTGGGGGTAAATACAGCCATTCCGACATTCCCAAAAGACAAAAACTCAGTGTGTCCCAAGGTCTTGACAAAATTGACCCTTTCATGTCACTGCTTGGTGGTTTTAAACATTGTTTATTTTCCATTTCATATATGGGATGTCATCCCTCCCATTGACTTTCACTCCATCATTTTTCAGAGGGGTAGGGCTCAACCACCCTTTCATGTCAGGTTTCAATTGCTGAAATCTACAGTTATGGCCATATATGAGTTATAACTGTTATAACTGGTTATAAGTGGGATTATACATGTTATAAATGGGGCCATAACTGTAGATGTTCATTTCTCAGCTCCAACATTTGCTGGTCAAAATCCAGATCTTCGGTGCTCCAGATTTTCTCGGTGACCGATGCCCCCATTTGAGGCCAGACCACAGAGCAGCTCTTCACTTCGTTGATCTTCGCTGCAGCTCACTGCAATTACCAGGCGGGACACGTTTTTTTACCAGGATGGCCCAGATCATCCCTAAAAAGATACTGATTTACCACTAGTTTGTTCATGTTTGTTCTATATATATGTTGAGACTATCCTAATACCTGTAACAGTCAAAAAAAGGGATTTCCACATAGGGACCCCCCCAAAAGGTGCACAAAGCAAATGGTTAGTTATTAGTTTGTTCTATATATGGTAAAAACACTCCTCTACAACCATCTTAAGGTGAACTAGTCGACAAGCTCACAGGTCCACAATCACCTTATGAGGGCGTCCAAAGGATACGTCGACACCTGACGGGCCTGCGCGTCACGCAGGGTGCTACAATGCTCATCGGACGCAAAGCCAATGTGCACTTGACCGATCTGACAGGTGGGGGCTAGGTGGATAAGCCCATATGCGAACCATGGTGCTGGAATATGACTCCCAACATTTGCCCAAAAAATCATCCAAATGTAGGTAAATATACCAGCACCATGGAGCATATGGGAAGGACCTGGGTGAAAAACATCATCCAGTTGTGAATGGAGGGAGCAGTGAAGGGAGCCATGTATCGAAAAAAAAAGAACAAGTGGTCGTGGAGAGCAATTGCCATGGGTTTTTCGTGAAACAGACGGGATATAACTTGATATACCCTCTGGTAAACTAACATAACTATGGAAAATCACCATTTTCAATGGGTAAATCCACTAGAAATTGCCATTTTCAATAGCTATGTTAAATTACCAGAGGGTAACACTGATATAACACTGATATAACACTGATATAACACTGATATAACACTGATATAACTCATCCGTTCGGCCAAAGACCAAACACCGCTCCTGTGTGGCTGTCTGGTTTAGTATTAGAACGCTTCATGATTATGGGTCCTACAAAGTTCGGTCAGGTTCAGGGAAAATGGGATCCATCACCTCAATAACTGGGGCGCCGTTTTAGCCGTGGAACATCACCATTTTCAAGAAAACATCGAACTCAATCGGGGCCATTTCTGATTGGTATGTTCATGTACCGGAGGATACAAGCCCGAACAAGATGTAGAAAAGGTCCGATTTCAGGCTTGGATTTTGGCCAACTTATGCATCGTTTTGGGGACCGGCTAGATCTCGTCATTGTTTGAAGCGCCGGGTTGGGCTTTTTTTTTTCCAGGATGGTCCGCCCTGCACTATGCCGTGCAGTCCGGAAGTTTGGAGATGGCGCTTTGGATGCAGATGCCATGGGGATTTTTGGGGCGAAGTCTGCAGAACATGATGATAACCCATGGGATGTTTTTGGGCGGGGGATGTCTGATGGAATTGAATGGGATACTTTTTACTTTGATGGATTTGATGGGATTTGGATGGGATTTGGATGGGTTTTGGCTCGATCTTTGATGGGATTTCATGGGAATTCATAGCAATTCTAGTGTGGACAATAGGGATGAACATGGATTTACGAACAAAAAAACACATTCGGGATTTACCACCTACAATAATTACCCATATTCAATGGGATATACTTGGAAACAATGGAATATAAAGGATGTTAATCAATCATTCTGTGATTATATGGTACGCTTTTTTTCCCAAGAATATGGGGTATATCAGTATATGGCTGTGTCATGCTGTGTCTATGAATGGGTTTCTATTTCTGCCCTCTGACGGCCATGTTGAGACCATTTTGATGGGCCAAGACCTTCATTTTCCACCATGTTCATCATGTTCCATCAAGCTCTAAGGCATTCCCCCTTGCATTTTCCATGACTTTCCAAGGCTTGATTTCTGCGTGAAAAACGGGGGTCGGTTTTCGTTGCTGAGGTTTCCATGCTCTCAGCTGCCAAAGCGAACTTGGCCCGAAGCTTAGGGTTAGCCTCTGGAAGTTTCACCTTTCTGGTTCCAAAATCCTACCCAACCGGGTTATGACATTGCCAGTTCGCCATGGGATAGATGACCCTAATCGAAATAGATGGTTTACCAAAAAAAAACATGGTGATTTTCCATGGCGAACTGTTAAATAACCAGATGGTAATTTTTTTGGGGAAACAGGATGACATGTGGTACAAGCATCCAGTTTCATGCGTGATTTTCCAGCAAGCCAGGTGAAAAGAGAGTGTAACTAAGCCCAGGGGGTTAAGATGACCATAATTTGGAGACTAACAATTGAAATATAAGTGTAAATGTGCAGACATGGAGACACGTATATACTTGATTATAGATAGGCTGGGGGTAGATAACTACCGATGATTATACATATGATACATGGACATATAAATCATATAAATGATGGTTACACCTGCTATACCTAATCTAATCATGCGTATATCATACTTATATCTCTATTTATAGATGAATGGAATGTCTTTTCAAGGAACAATTTTAGGAACCCATTTCTTCTTTCTTCCCATGGTAAGATTGAATGGATTGGAACAGAATTTTCCCTTCAGCTGGGAGAACGAATACCGAGGGGATAGGAGTCACAAATGCTGGAGTTGACCTTGCTACGGATTACCGGTATACTAAGTATCAATTGAATCATCCCATCCAACAATCCAGCTGGGGGTCATAACATCCCCAAAAAACTACGGGTATACCCAATCATGAGCCCCTATTTTTCTGGGTTACCATTGGGTTACCACAAGATTTGCTCGTAAATTCATGGGACTTCTCATGGTCTGAAAGAAGGTGTGTGGAGCAGTAGACAATCCAACTCAAGTAGTGGTCATATCATGTCATATCCCTTTTCTGACCTTTTCTGCATCTTTTGGGAGTAACTGTAGATTGGATTTTACATTGAATATATATGTATATATAATATTATATGTTTCTTGAGCACTTTAGAGCCGATATCCCCTCCATTCTCCTTTTTCAACTTGTAGGACCTGCAACTTTCACAGACCCTGAGACTTGCCAAAAATTGGATGATACGCGGGCAACCCATTTATTTTGCCCCCCAAATCAATCCATACAGAGTCATATTTGTTTGTGAACATCACATATTATATAATTATATAGCGTAACTTTTTGGTACAAGGTAGTGCACCCTAGTTGTAAGTTGGTTTATACACCCCATGAATACTATGGATATATATATATTATATCTACCATAAACCATAGAATTCACCGAAGGTGAAGTAAACCAACTTAGCTATCGTTCCAGGTGGCCCTTTATGGGTGTGAAATCCCATTGAATCCTCAGAATATCACCATCAAACCACCAATATTCCCTCCTGACATCCCCATGAAATCCCCCCGAAATCGCTCACCACTCAGGCGCAGCCAACCTTTGATGGTACAACCACCATGCACCTGGCTGTGATCCTGGCTTTGTTCGTCCGCGAAGAGTGGGTTTGCTTACGGTGGGTTGTTCTTTTCCCAATGGGAAATCCACCACTTGGAGAATATATACATATTCCACCGCTTGGAGAATATACCTATATATATATACATAGGGAATATATGTTAATGGCTATTTATTGAGATTTAATGATTATTTAACGGGATTCTAATGAGATTTACCGGGATTCTAATGGGCATCTATGTATATAATTGTGTATACATATATATATTTATACATACAATGGTGATTGAATGATTTAATGGCAACCTTTGATTTGATGAAGATGATTGGTTATTTTCCTAATTGGACATTTAGTGAATCGATCAATGGAATCTATTTTGGCGGGTTACTTTTGCGAAACTCCAAGCAGAGGTGGGTCTTCGAAACAGCACAAGGTGGAAAACGCTTAAGTTTCTATATCAACGCCCCCCAAAGGTAGAACTATAGGTAACATTTGGTTATTTAACATAGCCATGGAAAATCACCATTTTTAATAGGTAAACCATCTATAAATGGGCCATTTCCCATGGCGAACTGTTAAATAACCAGAGGGTAACATATGCTGAACGAGTGATCATTGTAACATGCTGTTCTATCCCTTTTTTGGCGAAATCGTGCTATGCCCTATGCCAATTAAAACGGTGGTCAATGAGAGCAAATAATCGGATGCTAAACGGATGCTAAACGGATGCCTGCACCTCCCCAGCAGTTTTTGGGTCTCAACAGTTTGCCGTTTTGATGGGACCAAACCATAAGAAATTGGATCTTTGCCCCTTATTGTCTCACTGCGGCCTGTGGAACCACCGTTGTATGAAGGATGTCTTGTGGTCATGCTGAGCAATGGGCTAACGCTTGGAGACCACCTCATTTTCAATTATTTTTAGGACGTGAAACCCAAAAAAACGTTCAGTTGATCCTAGAGCGATGCCTCAAAGTTGCTACCCTCTGGTAAACTAACATAGCTATTGAAAATGGCCATTTATAGTGGATATTCCCATTGAAAATGGTGATTTTCCATAGCTATGTTAAATTACCAGAGGGTAATGGTTAATGATAGGTGGCAACGTCTTGTCACTAACCAGCAGGAATTTGCCAACAGGTTGATGTGGTCATGCCACTTTCTGGTTTGGGTTTGTCTCAGAATTTGGTATCCCTCACATCCAATATAATATGATATGATATGATGATTTTCTAGCTATTGACATTGCCACAAGCTAGGGTATCCGTATTATAGATTGTATATAGTATAATATGTATAATTTGAGTACAATACTGTATATATATATAAATACATACACATATTATACTATATTATCTTATATATACATAGCAATATATAGAATATATATATATATTAAAAAAGAACACAAAAATATCATGATACGTCGTTACATTCCGTCTTCATCGCCAGGCCAAGACAGGTCTGGGTGCCATGGTCCCTTGGTCCAACTTGGAGTCCAAATTAGTTGTGCAAAAATTTACCCATGATCAATGGATTGGTTTAATCCCAATGGGTAGTATATGGTTAATGAATGTGTTAATCATACTAATATGATATTATATATGTACTGTATATATGTATCAATGGATTGGTTTGTTGGGGAAAATTGAAACAGGATAGAGCCCCAGATATTTAATGGGAAAATCGGAAAGGTTTCCGGTGAAGATTTTCCCCAACAAACCAATCCATTGACATGACAAAGAGAAGTAACATAGCGATGGAAAATTTTACACTAGAAACTACACTACTGTAGTTGAAAATACAGCCTCATAGTTGTACACTAAGTAAGAGTTTGCTATGGAAAATGATGATGATTTGCCTATGAACAAATCATGGTGATTTTCTATAACTATATTGGTTTACCAGAGGGTAACGGGATTATAAGAATGATTGTAATCGGATTAATGAGAACATATAGGAACATCCACAATAAATCGCAGTTTGAATGGAATTTCATGTGTACCCTTCTGAAACTAACATAGATGTGGAACACCTACCATTTGTTGAAATTTTCCCAATGGGAAACCATGGGTTGTCCACATCTATATGAATTTACCCAGGGTAATAGAGTTTACATGAGTTTGCAAACCAACCGCATCATGAGGTATAGTAAGGATTAGTAAGGGATATAGCCAACAATTTGATTTGGATTTGTCTGAAAATCAAATTGTTAGTAATTATTCCCCGAAAAAATGCCATAGAAAATGTTGAAACTACTGATGACCCATCAAATTTTGGGGTGCTCGCCGCACATGTCATAGTCAAAAAAGTGGAGTTATAACCAACCATTTTGTGGAGATATAAATGGTCAATATTTTCTAGGATATCACATAGCATTTTTTTTCAAATGGTACTGTGAGATTTTTCGCGATTCAGAAATGGGGGACCCCTCTGGGGACCCCTCTGGGGACCCCTCTGGGGACCCTGATGAAAAGTGGGAAATCCCCATGGGCTGGAGGATGCCATCCAATGGGGAAAGTTGAAACATGGCTGGAAATCCTCCACGCAAATAGAGGTTTTTTGTAGCTGAGAAAAACATCGAACATTTTTGAAAATGTGGGGTTTTGGGGTTTTCCAACTAGCCATGTTTGATGACAGCGGAAGGTAGAGTGAGAATGCCAATGGGTAAAAAAAACACACGGAGAAATGGTAGAAATGGCAAACATCTGATCAAACATATATGATGAAACCATATCAAAACCATGCTCTTGAGACCATGGAGCAGAATGAATTTCGGGGACCGCCTCGTGGGGAACCCCAAGTCCCACGACAACATCGTTCCCTGCGGGGTCCCAGGTTCAGCTTCTCTATGCCGGCAAGTTTGGAGCCCAGCGACGTTGCCATTCTGCATGGAGGGATTTTCCCAGCACCGCAAGTTCGGATGGGGCTAAAGTGACTGGTGAAAGGTAGGATATGGTGAAGATGGGGGGATTTTTAGGAGGCTGTGAACAAGGATAAGTTATGACATTCCCTGCAACAAACAAGTGAGGTTCGCATCTATAGGATTATCCATAGACCGGGCACATGTTCTTGGATGCCTTGGGAACCACCAACCGTCCCGGAATTGATTTTAAGTACACTCTGGTAGTTTAACATAGCTATGAACAACCACCATCTTTAGTGGGTAAATCATCTCAAATTGGGCCGTTTTCCATATCTCATATCTACTTTTTTTTTGCTGGATATTGCAGCATCATGCCTTAATTCCAATAAACTTCCTATTGTATTCATCAAACCTCCATGTCTGTATCGTGTATCTTTGGTGGATTCCGACGTCGCATCGAGTTGTCTTGCCTCAGGGTTGAGCTGAACACCATCAACGCCAAGGGCGTTGCGCCAACGCAGGAAGCGGCCAGGCAGGTAGGGAAGCGCCGTGTTTTTTGGCACCACCAGGCAGCCGAAATTGGAATTTGTCTGGGATTTTGATACAACCCATTCTGGAAAAAATATTAGGAATAGCCATGTCTATACCTATATATATATATAATATATATATGCATACACGTATATCAGTATATCATGTATGTATATTGTTTATATCATAGTAGAAAACAGCTATACCTAGCTGGCTTTCAGTTCACGATCAGCAACCTGGCTATACCTAGCTGGTCGTTTGAAGGTTAGTTATTACTCAAACGGTACACCACTAGTGAAAATGGCTGGGTTTCAAGACTTGCCTGATCTTGCCTGCCAACCTTTACGGGATTCGACATGATTCGACCATTTCTACCCAAACAAGAAGAAAAACATACAAAAACCATGGAATCTTCAACCTCAGGCTTTCCTCATCTACCCCAATCATGCGACCATGGGAACCGAGCCGAGCTCGCAGGTGGGGCTGTGCCGAATCTCTTCAGGCCTGGGAATGGACCAAAGCAGCTTGGGACAGGTTCCAAGAGATCTTTCAAAAGCCATGATGGAGAAATCCTAAGTCCTAGGGCTACCCCTAAATCATCCAAGTCAGTAGACCATATTATAACTATGATGATCTATATATATATATTGTGGGCCAAGCTGTGCGCAACGCACTATGGCCAACACATTGGAGCAGATTTTGCGGGGTGAACAGATGGACAATGGGAGTTTGCACAGGCCGCTGCGAGAGCAACTGGTAGCCGTAAGGAAAAAAAAAAATATATAATTATGGGATATTGATGGCTTAGGCCCTTAGGCTTACATTAATGGTGATCCTGACCAGTTACTGTAGGGTATCAGCCAACTTAGTATTGAACCAAACCTGGGGGATCCTCCAGGGAAGACGAGCACCGCCGTGGCCATTCAGGTGCTGTTGGCGTATCGCGCCAATCCGCGAGTGTTTGGGAGCCAAGACTGGCCGCTGGCTGCGTGTCAGACGTTACATTTGAGAGCAAGCAATGACTTTCGTAGATTTAACATGATTTAACATGATTTAACATTATTTAACTATATAGTATCACATGTTTCCAGGGATTTATGAATACCGTTTGAGAACAAGCAATGACTTTCGTAGATTTAACGTAACCGTAGGATTTGGTTTGATTTGAGAATCATTTTCTTTAAGGATTCTATATATGTTTCAAGAGTTATTGGGATTGAGGTGACCAGTACAACAAGCAATGCTTGTTTTACAGCCGGTGTATTGAGATCCTTGAATCCGTGATTGGGGAGCCAGGGCTCCCAGGACCCAATGAACAGGCTCCCAGTTTGAGAGGGTTAGAGATCCACATTTGAGGTTCGCCGCGGCCCCGTTTTCATGGGATTTTTAAAATCCCGTGTTTTCCTTGGTAACTTTCCATGTTTGATCGGTAAGTTCCCCAAGTTCATGCGTGACATCACTGTTTTTGTTGCTGGTTTATAGTTAAATCCCCATCTCAAATGTTTTTAGACCACATCTGGTTGGTGGTTTGGAACATTTTCTATTTTTCCATATATTAGGAATAATACTCCCAACGCACTCATATTTTTCAGAGGGTTAGGCTCAACCACCAACCAGACATGTCCACTGGCTGTCCCCCTGATCCTTGGGGCCCATCAAGGAAAGATCACAAGGGCCGTTCTCTCCTGGCCATCTCTGTGGTTGGGATGCCCTGGCCATTTTTTTGACGGAAGAGTACAGGATGGGGCCCCCAGTTATGCTTGTTGGTTTATAAACCAATATAACCTCCATTAACTATAGTTATATCTACCATAAACCATAGCTAAGCCACTTATAAGGCAACTTAGCTTCTTGGGGGCCCCATCCTGTAGGCTTTGGGGTCGTCGAAAACGTTCGGTCAGCTCGGTGGAAATGGCGATTAGGTTTTATCATAGCCCCGTATCTCAGTGGAAATACATAGCTGGTTGGTGGTTTGGAACACGAATTTTATGACTTTCCGAAAATATTGGGAATTTCATCATCCCAACTGTTACTCAGTCCATGATTTTTCAGAGGGGTAGGGGTAGGCTCAACCACCAACCAGATAGAGTACTTAAATTACTTGATATGGCTATGGATCAATACCTATAGATACATTTTTAGTGGGATGAACATCCATTTACCAGCTATTTTGGGGTTCACTAGGTTTTGACCCATCCCCAAATTACTTGATATCAGAATTCCATTGGGATGACAATGTTCCAATCCAGTGATCCCCATGTCAGCGAGTACACCCCATCCTTCGGCAGAGTTCCTTCGGCAGAGTGGATTCTCGATGATAGGATTGAAATTTTGAGACCGGAGGTCCAGTTGTCAGCGTGACAAAACCATGATACAAAACCTTTAACTACATAATACATTATACTTATTCACATGATACATTACGTATCATATATATATAATATATATATATATATATATATAAATATGTGATATATATATACATCTTCCGGTTGAACTTCCACAGTTGAGGTTTACTGACACTTTGATTTTGAAGAGTCTTTCTTCAATCATATTAGCCACAATTTTCAGGTGGTTCAGTTCACCATTTTCCTTCGTTAACTTCCCCAAAATTCAGCATATTTTTTAAACAAAACTAGGAGAAAAAACTTTAAACTCATCATTTATTCCTGGTGAAATGGCAAAAAAAGACATGGAACATCACCATATCTTCAATTATCTTCAATATATCTCCCTTATAAAGTCACAATGTTTCCCAACATTTCCTCATTTTTTCTCATGTTTCCACATTTTTCCTGGTGAAAACGGCCCCCGTTGCAGCCCCGGGCCCCCGGGGTCCCAAGGCCGCGGGGCGCAACGATGTGGTCAGCGCGCTGCTGCGGCCGCTGCCGGATCCTGTGCAGCTGGTGCCACCGGAGAATGAGAAGGTGCCAGCCGGGGTAACATATTAATGATCAACAGTGTATAAAATGGATGGATATATTCATGTATATATATATACACATAGACATACATACTGTATATATATATATATGTATATTTATACATATATTCTAATATATGATATATTAGATGATATATTATACACTATTATATAGTAAACATTTAGCTCGGGGCCAACTCATTAGATCATTACAGGGGTTGTTTTTACGGCAACAGAGTCGGGATGATGGAATAGTTTTGGGATGATACAGTAGGCGGATAAGTTTGGCCACAGATCCATCATTAACAGTATACCCTCTGGTAAACATACAAAAAAACTATGGAAAATCACAATTTTTAATGGGAAAACTCACTATTTCTATGGCCATGTTCAATAGCTATGTTAAATTACCAGAGGGTAACTGGAGATAAGTTTGGCATACAGTATGGGATGATTATAGTATCTCGGATACTATTTGGAGATCATTGGTGGATTGAGATTGAAGACCATAGATCATCATAGATCCAAGATGAAGTGTGAAATTGAGATAGGTTACAACCAGCCACCAGTCAATAATTGGGATATAAAAAGCACCCCGGTGAGAAATCGGGCTTCTACAAAGGAATCGTTGGGATAGTTGGTGAATAGCAACATCGTTAGTACACCCAGTTAGCGGGCGATTCTGCTGGATTCTGGTAGCTGGGAACTCCCTGAAAAATGGATGTTTCTGTGGGAGAGTCATCTATAAATGGTAGACTTTTACCATTTTGAGGACTGATCTCCAGAGGGCAAGCATTTCTTCCCCACTTGCCAGGTGATGGTCTCTAGATTTGGACAAAGGTGCAACTCCCTTCCTCACTCCATGACTCCTTCCCTGACTACCTCACTCCTTCCTTCCTGTCAGAATAAATATCAGACAGAATGCCAGGAAGAATGCCAGATAGAACGTCAGAACATATGTCAGATAGAATGCCCGAAAAAAGGTCAGACAGAATGTCAGAATAGATGCCAGATAGAATGTCCGAATAGATGCCAGATAGAATGTCTGAAAATATGCCAGCAAGTATGTCAGATAGAATGTCAATATATATATATATATATATTTGCCATATTTGCTTTCAGATGGTATGGCAGAACCTATGTCAGAATATTGGGTGTCAGGGTGGGGATCACTCGAAGTAAAGTATTTCTCCTAGTATTGTCTTCACGGTTGTCAAGGACATGGCCATGTTTTGCTACCAAGCAATCGAACATGTTTCGAACTCCGTCCATTTTCTCGGAGGCCCAGATTTTTGACCACCGGTAAAAAAAAGAGACTCTGTCGAGACAGTGGTGTTTCAGTGATGGAGATGTTTGTTCAAACAATATCCCGAACTAGCTGCTGGTGAACTCAATTCTTTCCATCCTGCACGGTGAGAACTTCGCTAGGATGATCCACGAGTTTTTTCGTCGTGTTGAACAGGGATAGATTTCAACCACCAACTCGACAATCAATGGATTGGTTTAAGGGAAAATCTACAGGAAACCGTAGATTTTCCCATTAAATATGGGGCTTTCCTGTAAATTTTCCCTTAAACCAATCCATTGAGACAAAATGCTGATGCCAGCACCAGAATTGTTGTGATTCCACCTGCCAACGTCTTTGCAGACCTATGTCACCGCCAAGGGGAACGCCCGGGGTTTCAGCGGGGGCCGATCGGGTGTTTCCTGACCTTGGGCTGGGAAATTTACTACATATATCACATATTTCAGCAGATATCCAAGTATCAGTCTCGGGACGAAGGGGATCCTCACATGTACTGACCAAAATTTGTATGTTCTGACGGATTCTAACATTTGTCCAGTGAAAACCTAGTTCTATTTTCAAGTTTAAGGATGCCCTTCCCAGAGGTACCCCCAACAATCAAGGCCAAACATTTTTCAGGGTGATTCACCATCAACACCATCAGGGTGTGACCTTTGGGGCTGTGGGGGGAGGACCCTGTGAACTCCCATGATACATTGGTTGCAAGATACCAATCTTTCGCGCTGAATGCCCAACTCTTCTAGGGTCAATGCACCACGTTTGCTGGCTGTTTGGTGGTTTGGAACATGAATTTCATTTTCCATTTCATATATGGGATGTCATCCTTCCCATTGACGATGACTCATATTTTTCAAGATGGTTTTTTAACCACCAACCAGCTGGCACCATGGAGGTTGCCCTAGTCAACTTGGGAATGATCCAAGGGTTTCCAACAGTCCAACAAGGGGGACCTGTCCTCTTCCTGGTGCGATTCGTCGGCTGTTTGATACACCCATGGAGTCTGTGGTTGGCAGTTTGAGCTTCTGAAGCTCTGGCCTTTTGACTTTTCCGATGGTTGGCATCATCCGATGGTTCCCGATGGTTGGCACTTTGGAATTCCAGGAACCATCTTTCAAAGTTGTAGATGTTATTTTCTGATAGAACAAAGAAGCTGGGCTTAGAAGAAATACTGACGAACCCTGGCCTCAGGAATGGTCATGTTCACATTCCCTATGAAATTTCTAAGATGCTGGGATTGATCCCGCAACCAATTCGTAGCAGTGCTAAGGCCACGCATGAGAACAAGGACCTGATGGCGAAGGCGCCAAAACAATGGGATGATATCACAACAAACTTCAGCTGGAAACTTCAATGAGCAGCAATCAAACCGTATAGAAATGATATGAACATGTTGTAACATAGGGGTTCAATGCTGCTGTATTGGTGTTTCATTGCCTTTTGTTGAAAAATATCATTGAGTCATTGAGGTTAAATGTCATAAATGTCATTCGTCGGAAACATTAATATACTTAGGGATTCTTGGATTTTTTTTGTTAAACTTAGATGAAACCTCCACAATGAAATCAATGAGGATGTTTGATACATCCATTTTTCCAATTTTTTTCCAACAAATCACCGACTGCCAAAAATGAAATCCATTTTTGGATGTTTCATCAACTTTTTCCCATGGTTTTTCCCCATGTTAAACTTAGAAGAAATTCCACAATGACCATGGCTGGTCGGTGGTTTGGAACATTAATTTTATTTTCCCATATATTATATATTGGAACATTCATCATCCCAACTGTTACTCACTCCATCATTTTTCAGAGGGGTAGGGCTCTACCACCAACCATATATATATAATATACATAATATGTATATTATATATATATAAAGATTAATACTATTGTCATTGTGGAATACATATGATATGTATTCCACAATGACAATAGTATTAATCTTTATATGATATCATACGATAACCAAATGTTTTTCCAAACCAAATTGATGAAAAACCACAATGGTTTATAATCATATACCTGGTTTATTAATCATATATCCAAATTGATGAAATCCCCATGTGATAAAAACCACCATTTTTTCCAAGAAATTGGCCCTGCCAGGCCATCCTGCTTCGTCGGAGATATCTCCAAGCCATGCAGGAGCGCGCCGCGTGGGAGAAGCGGAAACGGGACGAGGCCCTGAAGGCGCGACGCGCTGGGAATTCACCCTGGGAAAAGCCTGGATTTTTGGGGAAAACCATGGGAAAAACCATGGAAAAAGGGATGGAATAGAAATCAATCCTGGCAAATGATGGAACATGTCATCCCGAAGTGAAAATCATGGAATCCAGGGTGGAAAGAGATGGAAAATCATGAGGAGTTACACTTCGTTCAACGGTCATTTTTTTGATAGGGATTGACGTCCTTCCATGAAACACATGTGGATTCAAGTTGCTGATGAGTGAATGGGAAATTATAAAATCCAGAAATTATGGCAGGTTGTTCTATAGGGGCTTATGTATGGTTATGCTACTATACTATTCAATACTATTTATAGATGAGGGCCGATCCGAATCCCTTCAAACGATTGTCCGATAGATTTTTGACACTGCCATTCAGGGAGAAATGCCCAGAATGGATGTTTTTTTTTTGCGGAAAAAGGATGAAAAAGGGGTGTGCGCTACAAGCTCCAAGCACATTGGACTAAACCAGTATATTTTTTTTAAGTTGATAGTGATAGTGATAGTGGTATAACCATTCGAAGCTGTGATTTGACCATCTTTTCAGATCTTTTCAGCTGATGGTAACCTTCACCTGCCATGGGGAATAGTTTCAGCCAGATTTTTTTTGGGGTTTTTGGGGCCGGCTATTCTCACAGACCTTCCGGCTGGAGAGGAATCTAAGTTTTTAAGGGAAACCTCAAGCAAGAAGAGGATGCCTAAAAGATGCCATCAATCCCCAGCATCAATCCCCAGTGATTTTTCAGTAGCAGGAATCAGCAACAGGACTCCTAGTAGGGGTAGCCACTAGTAGCCACTATCTATTTTCAAGCATTTTCAGCCCTATCTGATCTATATTCGTTGAGTAAGAATCGCTCAACTAGCCATGAGTTAGTTCATCAAACCTACTTCAAGGATCCCTCATGTTAGATCATGTTAGCCCTACAACAAAATTGAGCCGTTCTACCATTGATTATTTACATTGTGGTTTTGAATAGGTCTATGGTAAACCATGTAAATAAATCATTTAAATATATTTAAATTACAATGGTTTTAGTAAATTATTTTACACGGTCTTGACAATTTTAGCTCGAGTCTTCATTTCAATCTGATTAAATCAGTCTGACCCATACAGAAGCAACATTTTTCAGCGACCACCTTCATTGAAGACGTTTCCATGTTTCCAAATTTGTCGCCATCTCCAACACTTTTTGGTATCCGCAATAGACCAATATAGACCATACCCTACTCGGGACGATTTATGATAGCCAATTGGGGATGGTTGATGGCAGTGTGAATCCTGGATTTCTTTGACCTGACCCATGTGTTGGCCAACTCTAAAAAAAAAATCTGAAAATGTCGGAAGACCCCCACATTTTTCCCATGCTTTGAGACATCAGTTTTCAAAAGTTTTCAATATTTTTCCCATGGACATGGCTATTTCCTGCGGGTCCTATCATTCTAATTCTTTCATATTCTGTCATCATTGTAGCAATAACTCCACCTCAATAATCCTCAATAATCATAATTATCCCATATCCAAAAAATCATATCTTCACTTCACTAAGACCATCTTCCCATGAAAACAGCATATCATAATGAATGATACCATCTCATTCCCATGAGATTCACTTTGAAAACCCCCATGAAACTGCCATTTTCCATCATATTTCTCATGATATTCCCAGCCATTTCCCATGAAAACCTTTCAAACATGGCATTTTTCCCATAATTGTCCCATTCAAACCCTATAAACATGGCATTTTTCCAAATTTTCCAAATTTTCCGACCGGTAAAAACAACAACGACGCCACCGACACGTGCCCTTTTGGAGGCGGAGCGCGAGGCCGCGGAGAAGGCGGCGCTGCAGGCGGAGCTGGAGCGGGCCGTGAAGGAGGACGAGAAGAAGAAGAAGAGGCGAAATCTCCGGCCATGGGATAGAAATACCCTCTGGTTACCCTCTGGTAAACATACAAAAAGCTATTGAAAATGGCCATAGAAATAGTGAGTTTTCCCATTAAACATGGTGATTTTCAATAGTTATTTTAGTTTACCAGAGGGTATGTCAACAGTTTGCTATTGGATAATCAACTTCTATGAGACGAAGAGCTAATGTGACCAGGATGTAAGAGGACTTACAATGGTAAGAGATACCCGGCCTGGTAAACTAACAGTTTGCGAACTTGAAAATGGCTATAGAAATAGTTGATTTAGCCATTAAAAATGGTGATTTTACCCATTAATAAACATTAACTATTATGGAAATCTGGTTATATCAACATAGCTATTGAAAATGGCCATGGAAATAGTTAATTTTCCATTTAAAAATGGTGATTTTCCATTACCAGAGATCAAGAATTGATATATGATTTATTGATGGCTAATAGCTCAATATCAATATCAAATACTCTTAATATTCATAGTTAGTCTATCGTGCCTGGAATACTAATATTTGGTTGGTGGTTTGGAACGTGAATTTTATGACTTTCCATTCAGTCGGGAATGTCATGATCCCAACTGACGAACTCATATTTTTCAGAGGGGTTCAAACCACCAACCAGCAAAGAATTGATATATGTATGTATTTTTTTTTCATGATATAGTGATGTAATGAGATAGTAATCAAATGGTAAAATCATGATAATCCGGTTTGTTTATAACGGATTTTATAGAAACGGAGCCGGGATCGCCGGGATTCTGTTGGGGATTTTCATGTTCTTTTTACTGGGATAATCATCAAATGAGACTAAGAGCTAATGGTAATAGATAGATTTATAGTAATCAAATGTTAAAACGGCGAAAGAAACGGTAATCAGTGGTAATCAAATGTGACATTTACTGAAGATCGATTAATGGTAATCAAATGGTAATCAACTACAAATAGCTATGGAATATGGATGGGATGTGACTTAATTACTGAAGATCGATAGAAATAGTAATCAAATGTAATTCATAATGTAAGCAACTATATTTCTAGCTATATATATATATAATATTTTACCGGGATAATTCATGGGATTTATAGGGGATTTCATGGGATCTTCATGGGATTTTAATGGGACTTGAATGGGATTTTCATGGGACTTGAATGGCATATGTATAATGATCAAATAATCAAGTGTAAATAGCTATGGCATATTATATAATAGTAACTAACCGATAAATAATGATGTGAAAATTAGCACAAATAGTACTGTAAGATATGGAATATCTATAGTAGTTAAGTAGGTATAGTGATTAGTACTACTATAGCAGTAATTACTATCAGTTCATCCATGATGGATTGTCTTGGATATATAATTAGTAGATATAGTAGTTCCCAAATAGTTTCAGCTTCAGTGAAGATGTTTGACACTGCCACATTCTATCTACTCCAGCATGACTAGATATGGACTATGAATAGTGACTTACTGATGTTCACAGTGATTTGCTGATACTAATGTATATATATATATAAATATAACTTTGTATATACATAGAAGTTGATTACTGTAGATCCCTATTTAAATATCGCAATATAGTCGACTAATCAAGTTAATCACAATTAATAGGGAACACTTCAGTGATTTACTGCAGTAATAGATATGTAGATGGGATAACTAATGGATAATTAATGGAACATCTGGTGGTTTACTCAATATCTATAGTGTTATTACTATCAGTAGATTGCTAGTATTAATATCAAGAGTATTACTGCGGTTCGCGGCCTGGCAATTCAACATGGCGCGCCGCTGGGAGTCTTCCCCGAACGAGCCATGGAAGTTTATAGCTGGGATAGAAACATGAAATTCCAGTGACCTAGAAGGATTTTTTCCAGTGTTTTTCTGTAGTCATAGATCTATGTCTTGATAGTTTAGATACCATGTCAAACTTTATGTATATTTATCGATATATATACATATACATGTAATGTATGTATATATATATTATATATAATTGCATAGATAGATAGATAGATAGATAGATAGATAGATAGATACTGCTGCATACTCCTGCCGTGCTTGCTTTCCGATTCAGGAAGGGCGGCAAGGCCAAGACCGTCGCTGCACCACCTGAGATCGTCCAGGCCGTACAGCAGGTCGAGGTGGACGAGATGGTCCAGGTCGGGCCAGGTCGGCAGCGTGGTGGAATTATGGTTGCCTTATAGTGATTCATGGGATAATAGTGAGTATGATAGTGATTCATAGTGATTTATAGTGATTACTAGTGGTTAATAGTGATTAATAGTGGTTAATAGGGGTTAATCGTGATTAAAAGTTGATAATAGTGAGCAATGGTGATAATAGTGGTCATTACTCCCTATCATTAATGGTGATAATAGTGGTCATTCATGGGATAACAGTGAGTATGATAGTGATTATGATGGGGCCGGCGTTCGAAATCGCGTTCAGTTGCCTAAAACATGTTGCTGACTCCTATGGTTTATGGTAGATATAGCGAACTATGAATTAGAATTACAATGTGGGGCCCCCAAGATAGCTAAGTTGGTGCACATAACTCCAATTTCACTATGGTTTATAGTACTTATAACTATAGTATTCATGGGGTTTATAAACCAACATTCACAAAACTGGGGGGCACCGGGCACTTGAGGTAACCGAACAAATCATCAAAGGTCATGGATGAAACCCCCATGGCTGGATGTTTTCCACAAAGGATACCCCAATAGCTGGATGGTTTATTTCATGGAAATTCCGAACATGAAATGGATGATTTAGGGCCTAGGGTACCCCCAATTTTTCGGAAAGCTCCAAATGGATGTATCAAAGAATGATATGAATAAGGATGTATCACTATTCAATGGCTACTCCATTTTGCTGAGATTGTTTTTGTTTACTGTGTACCTCTAAGGATGACAATATATGACAATGACCATCTTTAAGATAATAATGAAGGATAATAATTACTATCATAATAGTTAAAGATAACCATTCGATGATAATCACACATATCGCTAATCATCTAATGATGGGTTATTAAAACTAGAGGATATTACCATTATTATTAACCATCCTTAAGGATAACAATCTAATGATGGTTTATTTTACTTTTTTATTCGTATCACCAATCAAATCATGATTGTGAACTCCCTAATAAACAGGATTGCGCGAATCCATCATAAGCAAATGACGGCCGCAAGGGCGGACAATTTGTCATTTTACCTCTTCATCTACCCAGTTTTTCCCTCATGTATCTGGGGTGTTGGGAGCAACCCCAATAAATGGTGATTATAATCATCTAATTGAAGATGATGAATAATGATTCATAACAATCATTTCTTTTTTGTTATCTTTTTTTTGATTTTGGATTTATCTAGTTTAATTATGACTGCAAGGGGATACTTTATATGTATATAAATACACATGACTTCTGGGCAACATGTTCTTCGATGGTGCTTTTGATAATTTTTTTTTGGTGTCAACCTCCCAGATTCGGTGCGATTTCTGATGCAATCATGGTGCGATTTCCCATCCCAATCCCTCCCCCGTATTTTCACATCCACTCCTGGTTGGTGGTTTGGAACATTTTTTATTTCCATAATATATGGGATAATCCTTCCCACTGACTAATAATATTTTTCAAGATGGTTAAGACCACCAACCAGACTCAGTTTCATGTGATCATTGCAGCGATACCATGCTGCTGTACCACTGTGATTCCACTGATACCATGCCTTGATGTTTGACCTGGGCCGCCTGAAACCTTGGAAAACAGTGGTTGGACCCGCTAAGGGATCCGCTAAGAAGGGCTTGGTGAAATTATCAAAGTCACTTCTTGGACTTTTCCTGGTTGGTGGTGACTGGAACCATGGAATTTTATGACTTTCCATTCAGTTGGGAATTTCATCATCCCAACTGACTCATATTTTTCAGAGGGGTACCATCTGGTTATTTAGCATAGCCATGGAAAATCACAATTTTTAATAGGCAAACCATCTATAAATGGGCCATCTATACCATGGCGAACTGTTAGTCATAAACAGAGGGTAGGCGAAAAACCACCAACCAGTTTCTTTACATCTACTGATGCACAACCCTCAGAGAATGGGTGAACATACCACCAGGGTGGATTTATCCCAGCCATTTCGGTGAACGGCTCAAAACTCGGTTCAGAACAGAAGGACTCTACAAAGGTAGAGTTTCTGCAGGGTCAGCTGCATATTTTTTCGACATTTAACTTAACCTATACAGAGACTTTGCATTGAAAACATGCTAAAATTTAGCAAAGACGGAGGCATACTATGGGTAAAACTGTTGAACCGTGTTAAACCTCATTTTTCACCGCGCAAAAGGTGGAGGAAGGAACAACCACCTGGCCGATGATCAAGGCCCGGCCTGGACATAACGTCTTGCCATGGCCATTCTAAATATAGGTACCCCAGGGTAAACGTTTACATGTGGAAAACCCATGGTTTCCCGTTCGGAAATTGATCTACATGACAGTGGGTGTTCCACATTAGTGCACGTTTACAGGAGGGTAAATCATCTGTAAACCATGATGCCATGATCATCCATGATCCATTTTCCACGGTTACGAGCTGAATTACCAGAGGGTATCGTTGCATCAAACGGCAATCGTAGGATGATATCTCCAGTATCATCCTGCATTTCTTGCATGAACACCAGGAGTTTTTTTTTCGTTTTATGTGTTCCCCATATGTCTATAAAATACGGGTGGCGGCTGCATTAATATCGCATGGTAAAAATATAGTTTGACTCTAAGTCCCTTTTCAGAGATATCAACCACAACTGGACATCCCAGACCCGGACCCCAAGGGGTCGTGATTGGTTCCGCCCACCTTGGGGAATCCCAGGTTCCGGATGAAACAGGGGCCATTGGGATCAACCAATCACTTCGCCAGCCACTAGTTTGGATAGATGAGATTAGGGTAAATTGATGTAAATTCTATCGTTGATTGTTGATGAGCCACTTGTTTTCGGGGGAGTTTTGGATTGAGCCAGTTGTGAGGATCATTTCTTTGGGAGCTGGGTGGAAACCAACAAGAAGATTTATGGAGAAGGGTCCATTTTGGGAGAGCGGTTTACCACTGAACATTCGTACATACCAATAGTCAGAGCCCCATGTGCCAGTGCAGTTGTGGTGAAACCAATTGCATCATGTTGCTTATCGTTACCCGGCCTGGTCAATAAACAGTTTGCGATAGCTATAACATGGCCATTGAATTATAGTGGATTTACCCATTAATAGCATGGTGATTTTCCATAGTTCTGTAAACGTTTACCAGAGGGTAAATGTCATGCTGTTGTTTTTATTGTTCCTTCAAATCGTTTTGTATGGATGATCCACAGCCATTGCGACACAGCACCATTTCCCAAGCCTAAAAAAAAGCACAGCTCAAATCACGCCATGGCCATTGTTTTTGGCCCGCGAAAAATTCTCAGTTAATTGAGGGCCAATGAATCATTAGCATTTTTGTCTAGTATCTTCACCCCGACGCAACTTTTTGGCATGCGATGTGGTGCTGGTCGTTCCTTCCTTAGGTCCCCAGCACACCTATCAAGCAAGAAATTCAAAGACAGCAAGTGACAGCTACCCCGTTTCCAACTCTTTTGGTGGGACAGCCGTCGAATTGGCGCCATGGCAGCGGTAAAGCTTAAACACTCGGATCTGGGTGAGCATTCACTGGGCATCCTGCAGCAGTTTCGAGAATTCTGGATGGAAGACCATCGTTGTGACGTTGTGCTGAAGAGCAATGATGGCGCGGAGCATCGTGCCCACGCTGTTGTGCTATCTGCTGCCAGCGTGTTTTTCAAGAATTTGCTGAGTGGATCCTTTCTTGAAGCAGACCAGGTGCAAAGAGGACAGCCAGTCGAAATCTCTGCTTCTAAAGCAGCGGTCTCCGCTTTGCTTGACTATATCTATGGTGGGCAGCCTGAGGTGAACCTTGAGGCTGGTCTTGAGCTCCTACGACTGGCCGAGGCGTACAACTTGCCAAAGTTAGCAAGTGCGATTGAGGCAGGCTTCCGTGCTTCCTTGGACAGCACTTCTGCCTTGCAAATCTTGAAAGAAGCGCACGGCCTGCATACTTTGAAGGCTGCGTGTGAAGAGAGGGTCGCTGACAATTTTGAGACTTGCAGCCAGCATCCAGACTTTGGAAAGCTCAGTTCTGGTCAACTGGCCCGAATTCTCAAACGAGAAGATTTGATCGTGTCTCGGGAGGAAGCGGTGTTGAAGGGCTTATTTCACTGGCTCAAAGTCTCCAAGGACAGATATGCTTTACTGGCCATGCTGCTGCAGCACGTGGATTTTCAATCGGTTTCTGTAGACAACTTGCTCCGCCTAGGCCGCATTACCCTATCGGGTCCAACTGGTGACGACCTGCAACGTGAAGTCAATGAAGCTTTGCGAGTTCGGGGCCAAAAAAGAGCCCAAAGTTCACCTGATTTCCAGCCAAAGAGGCGTTGTTTAAAACATTGGTCACCAGATCTGGGTGCCAGCACCAAAGCTCCAGGGAGAGCCGTGTTGCCTGTGATCTGCAATTCCTTGTGCTGGCACGAAGGTGCCATTTATGCCGCCGACTACAGCGGTAACATCCTTTACTGGAAACCTGGTGATTTGGTAGCCGACATGCGACGAGTTGTGGGTGAAGGTGTGGAAGTCACTGGAATCAATGACCTGGGGAACTGTTGTGAGCTTGCCATCTCGGCCACTGGAGAGATCTTCGTGGGTGATTCTGACAATGACAGAGTGGTTAGTTTTCAAAACGGATCTGGACTCTTGGTGCTTGATGATTTTGGGGAATACGATGTCATGTGTTGCTCGTCGAACGGAGTGCTGTACGTGCTGACCGATGCCCTGCAGAAGTTGGTGGGCTCGAGCTTCCAGACAGTCATGACCTCGGAAAGCCTTACGGCAGACACGGAGTTCATGCCCAAAGCCATGTTTGTGACCAAGGAAGAGGTGATCTATATCCTTGATAATCACAACGCCCGCATTCTACGCTTCAATCCTGCTGTGTCCTTCAAACCTGTTGTGGTGGGACACGTCCCAGAGCAGGGAGCCGACCTGCAGGACCTGTTCGTAACTGAAGCTGGAACAATCTACATCGCAGACCAAGGTCAGAGAAAGGTGCTGGCCATGCGGCCAGGTGAAGCAACTTTCACGGAAGTCCTGGAATGTCCAGATGGATTGTCCCCTTCTGCAGTTCTGGTCCAGGACAGATCGTTGTATGTGAGCACGGTGACCGAAGGTCTGACAGGAGGATGCCTGTATGAATATGTTTTACCTGACGAGCTTCACCTGGAGTGAGAAAAAGTCGTGTCAGGAAACGTGTCAGGAAAAGCCCAGGATTTGGTTGCTTGAATCATCGGTGTTGAGACATTTTTTTGGACCTCAAGGCCACGTTTGCCGTAGAATAATAAAAAACAGCGATTCGCCTGGACAGATTTAATATCCCCAACATTGAATTATTTCACAACTTGTCCAACTTGTCCAAGCAGTAGGGGAGTTTCTCGCTTATTATTATTATTTTTTGTATCTACATTGACAATCAGATGACTGGAGTAAACCATCCTATTGTGGTACGATCATCCCCTATGGCCCTATGGCTGGCTGGTGCGAAACGATCGGTGTCCGAGTCACATGGCTTTCCATGGCTTTCGGTGTAAGCCATCCAACATTTTTAGCAGACCATCCCATTTTTGATCATAGATTCCCATACGTCCGAATCTGACCATGATGAAGTAGCAACTCGTGATTTAGATATATTTAGATTAATTACTTGTTGTCATCTTCACCCCACCTACTGCAAAAGAGTGTTTCTCAACATCGATTGCCAACCATTGTTTTTTTCATCAATGAGTGCCATACGAGTTTTGCTAGTCATATCTGGTCATATAATTTTAGTCGGTTAACCCCTCCCATATTGGTATGATTGGTTAATATCACACTTTTGGAAACACCCCTGTACACACCATCGTTGGTTATGTCTCTTATATCCCACAATTGCTGGTTCAAAATTCAAAATATACTATTTTCCACAATATCCATAAACCAAATGAACTTGCCAAACTATGCATCTCGTTGATGGCATCCTTGAAACATGGTTGGGTCAGGTCCCATCAGATTCCAAAAGCCAATGGAAGTCCAAAGTAACCAGATGAGGTTATATTTTGGCTTGATTCAAAACAAATGAGTTCATATATGGTGCCTCACCAGCCGTGGGGTGCGCAGCGCGAGCGCGCGAGCATTTCACATGTGCACGCTCGAGAAGCACGAGCAAAGACAGGCGCGCCTGTTGACTCGCGCACGCGCGCGCGCGCGTGCGTGCGGACTTGGACACAAGCGGGAGCGTGCAAATAAGCTCACATAATGTAATGTAATGTAATGTAATGTAATGTAATGTATATGTATGTAACAGTATGTATGTACACGTATATTCTATACATGTTTCCCGGTATATCCCATCCCATCAACTATGATATATCCCATATTGGTTCCATCCTAGAGAAAATCTTATATCTTTGGAAACACTTAAAACTAATAGAAGTAAAGGTTTAAATCCCATGTTGGCGGTTGAACATGGATCACGCATAAGTCTCCCATCATATTCCAAGATAATTGGAGAGAAAAATTCTCGCACCCGTTTGTTGTTGGAGAAGTCTTTCCAAATTTGCTAAACAACATAATTTCAAATTTGTACTATTGACTATATCCCGTCAACCATCCTGAAGTAGATAGAATACAGACTTTTGAAACATATTCCCCCTTTACGGAGTTTTGTTCTTACATGTATATATGTTTTGGGTATTAAATCCCAAACTAGACCCCTACATTCTATTCCACCAACATATGGATGTGCCAATGGCTAATTTGGCATATCCCCACATGGCAATCTGAACACGGAAAGTGGTGATGAACCATCAAATTTAGGGATTTCCTCTAAAATTTTCAGCACCCTATTTTTTAGACAGTCGAAAAATCGTGCAGTACACCAAGTTATAGCCATTATCTAGAGAAATGTAAGATTTTACACCATTAGATGCACCCGAGATTCTCTCACACAAACCCTAAACCAAGGTGGTTTTCCCCAAGTAAAACCACGTTAGTTACGTTAGTTTGTGGTTTTATGAACCCACCTAACTATAGTCATAATCACCATCAACGACAGAATTCACCGAACGTGAGCTGTTTACCATCTCAGAGCTATCATAAATCAACATACATCAACTATAAATACTTATGAATCCATGTATACACATATATATATATATTACATACACAGCGATTTGTGCCCACTTATACACCAAAAATGGACCATCAAAAATCAACTATATCAACTAGAAATCCCTTTACACCCGGAACAAAATGTTCCTTAGATCACTAATTTTCAATGGTCAAATCCCCCAATTTCTGACGATCAAATCCCGATTTCCAATTGTAAAATCCCCCTATCTGCGATTGAAATCCTTATCAATCCATATAAATTCCCATTTGTGTCACCTACTTATAAACCATCTTAGCCATCATAAATCAAGTATATAGCGCCAGTATCAAACAGAAAACCTCTAGAAATCCATAGAAATCCATATCAATCCCACATGTCTTACTTAAATCCCCCCATCTTGGGTGAAATTTTCTTCCAACCACCTGCTGCAGGCACCCAGCAGCGCACCGAAGGAGGTGCCCATTGCAGGTGGACCGGAGCGCTTCACCACGGCTGATGCCAAGGGAAGGCTCCCGGTGCACATCGGTGCCCTCTCCAAACGTGGCTGGGCTCAGGATGGTGAAACCATCGAAAAACGGGGGATTTCATATGATTTCATGGCCAGAATTTGGGGATTTCTATGGATTTCTTACTTTTTGGGGAGAAAATGGGGATTTCATGGCTAGAAAAAATTGGGGGATTTCTTTGATGAATTTAGATGAGGATCTGTCGGATCAGGATTTTTTTTCAGGAACATTTGTTGGATTCAACCAGAAATCACTGGGTTGGAAGGGACATTTATAGTGGGTTAATAATGTGTTAATAATGGTGTAATAGTGATTAATAGTGATTCATATTGAATGGGATAGAACTGTTAATGTCAAGCCTGGATTAATGTCAACCCCGTTTGCGGTTGTTTCATTGGGGGGATACCATCAAAAAGTATCAGATGATATGAAATGACTATTTGGGGGTACGTACCCCCCTAATAAACCTCATAAACCATGGTTTAGCAATTCATCCGGGGTTGACAGTTACAGGAAATTCCGTGGTTCTAGCGATCTAAATCTTTAGGTCTTCCGGTGGATCACCCCGTGCCGTTTTGTTTGGCGGAGATTTTTGACTTGAAGATTCAACCAGCTGAATGGGGTTGAAGCGAAAAACCTGGTGTTGATCTAACTATCCCGGATCAAAATCAAGGATAGATACTAAACTGACAACAATGTATGGGTTTTTGTAAAAAAAACCTTTAATGATGGCAACAAATTTCATGGGTAGCTCTCATGTTTGGGTGAGATGGCAGTGATAAGTTGGCCAAGTTGGCCTATAAAGCCCATGAACCTCTCTAGGGGGCCCACCCTATAGACTTTTTGTAGCAGGACCATTAATTACGGAATTTTCATGGGTTTTTTTTGTCATGGTGAGATACACCCTTAAGAGTAACATAGCAATGGAAAACCAACATCAAACTAAATGGCCCATCTATACCATAGCTATCTTAGTGTACTGGAGCTAGAATGGGATATATATATATATAAACACCAGAGTGTTATACACACCTTAGCTAGTCATATATGCTATAGCATCTATAGCTTTACCCCATCATATGTGGAGGGTACCCATTTACCTATGGGCTATAACCTGTTAGGTAGTAGGTGTCGTCCTGTGATTTCATAGATAAAACTAGCCATGATTGTTGAACCTTGCAATTGCATCCATAATCTTATCCATGATGGTTATCCATTCTATCATTCTATGCCCATAAAGCTAAGTAATCTCCACCAAACATCCACCAACACTCTGGAGATCTTCCAGGACCCTTGGACCCTCGGCCTCCAGTCCACCCTTTTTAGGTCTGGACACCATGACGCTCCTGCTGGAATTGGAGGCGGATGTGAACGCACCGGACTTGGAGGGGAACTCTGCACTGATGCGCCTTGGATCGCCTTGGCGAACGACATGGGGAAGTTATCACGACATAGGCACTTTGAGGGATCCCCCATGTACCCTCTGGTAAACTAACATAGCTATTGAAAATTGCCCATTTATAGTGGATTTACCCACAAAAAATGGTGATTTTCCATAGTTATGTTAGTTTACCAGAGGGTATATATATATTATATATATATATACTGATATCATCCCGAAAAAAGTGCCTATAATACTTTATTATACCAATTTATGTTGATAAATATAGGGCATATTAATTGAGATATAATTGAGATATAATGGGAATAGAACTGGATATAGTTGGATACATGATATATCCTTTGCTGCTACTTTAATGGTGGCTTAATGGGATATCATGGTGGTAAACCATCAAACATAGGGAGATCCAAGCAACGAATCATGGAAGAATGAAAATGACAATGGATGTTCACGGAGAGTAAATAATGATACCCTCTGGTGCTGACTAACAGTTTGCGAACTGGATAATCACCATCAAATTCAGAGGTAAATCCTCCAAGTGAATGGGCCATTTTCACCTGTTCCAATATCTATGTTGTACTACCAGAGGGTATGGCTTGAGGCTTTTTCAATGGGAAACATGATAGACGATGATAGACGATGATAGACGCTGATGATCATTCTGATCATTTTGGGCGGCTCAGCTGACATGGAATCACTGTTTTTCGGAAGTTTTTAATGACATGGAGATGGGTGAAACCATATGATACCTAGCATATTTGGAGAGAGCATGACCCTCCATATTTGTAAATTACATTTCGAGGCTTCGATCCACTATTCGGTGAAGGATTCCCTCTGAAACCTATGAAATGGGTAAATCTAAGAGTTTCTCACCCAAATCACAAAATCGGTCAGAAAAAAAGAACCAGCAAGATTAGGGATTTGTGAATGGATTGTGACATTTTTGTATATAATTCCATCATATTGATCTATCACGAAAATGGATTTAGGGATTTCAAGCAACACTATATGAATTCAGACTGTTACTGTTGTTATATTCCAACAATAGGACCTAAGGTCTGTAACTGATAGGTCTGATAGGGGTTTGGGATTTCAAGAAGAACAGGGAGTTATGAGGTCTAAGAACAGCCTGTCCGAAGAATCCATCGTAGCAAAAAATCAAAATCAAGAAACCCGACCATAGGATCAACCAACAAGATTAGGGATTTCAAGACATTTCAACTGGCACCAAGGGATTTCAACCAGGCTGGATATATTTACCATGGCTTTTCGAAGTCCCAAGTCTGAGACTTGGGACTTCGAAAAGCCATGGTAAATATATCCAGTTGATGACATTGCCAACAAGATCAGGCTTTTCTGAGCCAAGATTGCTGTTTTTTTGACACAATGTGATCTACAACTAATCGAGGTAGTGATTTCAGCATCAACATCTTTGAAACTTGCCGCAATTCCAATCTTTAGTCAATCAGATTAGGTTTTTTTTTTCACCTTGAGAATTCAACCACTCTTCCAGTTGGTGAAGACCCAAGCTGAGATCCTACTGATCCTAAGCAATGTCAAGATCGATCTTGACCGGCCTTCATCGGCAGGATCAGAATCTCTATACAGAATGCCCATGTTTGGTTGGTTATTATTTTTACTGGATACACTCCGATGATTGAAAAGTGGACATAGGCATTGAACATGTTTCATAGTTGATCTACATTACCGATGAAGAGGGGTGATTTTCCATAGCTATGTGGAGGTTTCCATAGCTATGGCGGTATTCCCAAATAGATGATTTATAAGTGAAAATCCTATCAACATGGATGATTTTGGGGTACCCCTATTTTGGGAAACCTCCATGTCAGTTTACTTGAAAGGTCAACCACCATGTCATTTTGTTGGATGGTGAAAACCGAGGTTGGCGGCCCGCAGCGACGACCGCTGGATGGTGGAAGTGCTGTTGACGTTTGGTGCGGATCCGGAAATGAAGAACATCAACAACGAGGCGCGATGAAAAAATCGATTGGTAGATTGTTCATGGGTTTACCATGGAAAAAAGTATGGAAAAAAGATTGGGTGGACGATAAAGATATATGATTCACTGGCTGTTGGTTGGGAGGGAGCTAAGGAGCCAGGGGTACCCATATAGCCCTTTAAAGGGGGAGCTAAGGAGCTACGAGGATGGTTCTAACCAAATGCTAGTTCAGAATTTACATTTAAGATGAGTCAATGAGAAACTATGGGATGGAATGGAGGGGATGTTGAGTAGTAGTAGATGGACCGTTTTTAGCAACAAACATAGGGATGAATGAGTCATGAAATAGTGATATACCAGAGTATAAATGGAGGCAGATCCAAGTCTTTGTGTGTGGTGGGTGATGGATGGGGTCGGATGGGGTGCAGATGGATTTACAATGCATGGGGATGCAAAGGGTGCCAATGAAGAATTCTAAGGATGATATGGAGAATCCATGAACCAAAATGGGGACCGGGAGGAACTACCAAGAAAGCAACTTCAAGTGGAAGTGGGGATGAGGTTTGATTCTCTCAGAGGATTTGGAGAATATTTGAAGGAATTAAGTAATACAGATTTTTAGCGGGTTCTACCAAGAAGCATGGGAATTGAAGCAACAAACATGGAGGATTTGAACGGTCCATTCTAAACCCTGAACCTCAAAAGGGTGTATGTATATATATATATATGTATATATATATATATGATCCATGCCTAGCTCACATAGGTGTGCCTAAAAATGGGGGAGATATGCCAAATGATGAACAGTTGCTATGATGTTATGTTTCAGTTGGCAAAATGATCATAAACATTCATATATGCCATAGGAGATGGCATATTTTCTCCAAAAAATCAGAGAAATTCCTATCATAGAATTGGATGATGGGAAAATTTACAGGAACCTTCTATATTTGATGGTAAAAACCCATGGGTTTCCGGTTAAGATTTTCCCTTCAACCAATCCATTGATCCTATCTTTAAAGCAGATTTATAGCCATATCCACCCCCACAGTTCGATTCCGATCATTCCCTTGGTGCTTTTCGCCGCCTGTGATACATCCGACGGGTCTCAGCTTTGCTGAAATGTTTGTGGCAGCGAAATCTGAAAGTGGGTGGATATAGATACATTCTCGTTGATGGTTTCAACTACGTTTTCAATTTTCAATACTGGTTGGTGGTTTGGAACCATGGAATTTTGAATGACTTTCCATTCAGTTGGAAATGGAATAATCATCCCAACTGACGAAGTCCATCATCTTTCAGAGGGGTAGGGCGAAAAACCACCAACCAGAAATGGCGTGGGATGATGATCTCCGATGGTTCTGTATTTTTCAGATGGATTGATTGAACCCCAATCAGCAATTAGTGTTGTGATCTCTGGTAAACATTCACAGTTTGCGATAGCTATAAAATGGCCCATGGAAACAGTGGATTTACCCATTAATAGCATGGTGATTTTCCATAGTTACGTAAACGTTTAAACCCATTAGATCCAATTAAACCACCATAAATTCCCATTAAAATTCCCATTAGATCCCATTAAAATGTTATATAGATGGATTGAACTCCAGCAATCAGCAGTTAGTGTTGTGATCGACCCCTTGGGGCCCGTTGCATCAAACCTATCGCTACGACGGCTACGATTTCCGAGCCAGGATTGTTTCAGCGGTTCCAGTCAAGTAATGCAGGACTACATCCACAAGTGGCTTCGATGGATCTCAGCATTTTTTGGGATGATTTTCCAAAGCTAAGAGCCTCCTTTGGGGGGAAACTCGTAACTGTTTTTTGAGGCAATTGTAGGCCCAATGATAATTTAATGAGTTGGACACCAGCCTCCATATCAGCAGACATTTTGTGATTTTTCATCTGCCCCACGCTTCTGAAGGGACCTGTTTTGAGGATTTCTGGACGTTTGTGGATCCACACTTTCAACCTTCATGACAGGTTCTGTCTCGGTAGCAACCCTAAGCACCAGTGTCCACGTATTTCTTGAGACAGAATACCCTCAACAAGTGTGCTTGGAAGATGTTATTCCCAGTGCACAGAGACTTTGAAGTGCTTCTTGCACCTCAGAAGGCTTTTTTTTGATTGAAAAGTGCATGGCACAAAAACAGCACAAGAACATGGCTTGCTGGAGATTTTCCTTCATTTCGAAGATGATTTTCCCATTTAAAGCTCCATTTTTTTTGGGATTTCCCAGCGGGCCATGGAAAATTCACATGACCAGAGGCTCCTGGTTTTTCGACGGCAACAACTCAGAGCCACCAGCAAACATGACTAGGATGGTTCCTATAAATTGGAATTTGAAGCAATAACACTATATGGGTGTGTCTGAAAATAGGGTATATTCCCATAGTTAATAGCCATAAAAAATAGGGATAATGATCAGCAAAACCATTGGGTTTAGGGGTACACTATTTTCAGACACACCCATATAAAAGATCTAAAAGAAAAAGGTAGTGCTACGTGTTTCACCAACTTTTCAATTTCACACAAAATCCCAATTTTTGTTGAGTTTGGCGAACTGTGCCATTCCCATTTATGTCATCTCAACTTTTTATTGGACTCTGGACTCATTGAAATCGTCCCAGGATGTCCCAGGAGTTGTTTTACATCCCAAATAGTGGACAAAACCATGGTATACCTACCAAATTCCACCCCATTGGGGATGGTAAACATGATTGGAATGACCTCATCTTTTGTAAACACATGAAGCACCCCAACAACTTCCCCAACAAAAATAACATCATAATTTTTAGCCGAACATCCAGTGGTTGGGAGGGTAGAGGTATCCATATTCAATGGTTTTTTATGGCGAGCCGGAGCTACGAACAGAGTTTCCAACCATATGATAGATTATCCCGTGATATCGACCGGTTATTCAACGGCTACCTACCCTCTGGTAAACTAACACAACTATGGAAAATCACAATTTTTCATGGGAAAATTCACTATGAATTTTATAAATGGTGATTTTCCATACTTTTGTTAAATTACCAGAGGGTATATTCCATATTCCATATCACGACAGAGCTACGGAAACGTTCTGCTGTCCCAATCTTCCCTTAGAAAAACTCATCGGACTTCATTGGACTTCCACCGAGGTGGGTGTGCAACATTACATCAATGGGAATTTCAGGATCCTAAAATGGAGGTACTGTACCATGTAAGGCCATATTTTGTGGGGATATTCCCTTACATAGGCCTTATATAGGCCTTATATATGGTAGGTACCTCCAATTTAGGTTCCTGGAATGGCCATTGATGTTATCAGAGGGTAAACCATCCAGATCCAGATTGCTCCAATGAAGTATCTCATTCTGGTGATTACTTATGATTAATTATCTACCATTATCCATACAATAATAGTGATCCACCATCTGATTATGGATAATATGGATATGTACTATGATTAATATAGATCACCATTTGGATATTAATATGGATACATATGGATACTATGATTAATCATACTATATTATGGTATAATTATATGGATACTATGATTATCCCATCATTATCCCATAAACCGGTGATGTTTCCCTACCTTATCCCATCCCTTTTCTTCTGATTTTTCAGATCCCCAGATCCCCAGAGCTCCCGAGCTCCCTAGAGGTGGGTCCAACAGAAGCGTTTCCGCGGCCTGGTGGAGTTCCCGTTACCTCCCTCGCCGCTGCACGCGGTCTATCGCGTGCGCGTGGATTGTCTTCCGATGCTCATCTACACCGAGGAGCTGGAAACTGCCGTGGTCACTTGGAACGCGACTGGAGAATCTCTACTGTCAGATACTCTAAGCATGAGCAAAAAGGGTGATTTCACCGTGAAAATCGGTGATTTTTGTGGGTGAAACATGGTGATTTTTGTTGGTGAGTTCGAGGTGAGTTCTGCGCATGACAAATTGCTGATTTGATGAATTTCATGGGAGACTTCGGGACAGACGCTTCTGACCAATGTGGAAAAAAAACGTGAGAGAAACATCAAACTGGGTAAAATATGACCATAAAATAAAGTGGATGTCAGGATGTCACAATTTGGCTACAGTACCACCTATTTATTTGAAGTAGGGTAATTGACGACATTTTTTGATATGTGGAGGGCGGGCCAGACCGTAAATATGCGCCGGAGGTAGGATGAAATACCAGTTCGTTTTTTTTTTTTTAAATGTAGTTACCGTAGATATATTCACCAAGCATTTTGTGATCAATGGTATATCATCAACAGCATTTCAACAAGTGGGACTTTGATGTTTTTTTTAGTTTGGGTGTGTTTGCAGTGGGAATGGAAAACACCCTAAAGTATATGAGAACTTTAGGTGAAATATTTGTTTTAATACACATTTGTGATATGCATGCTAGTATATATATATATGGATATATAGCTATGATTTGGTGATTGGGGTATAGCTCCAAATATCACATGGATGTTATTTTAGAGCAAATAGACTAATTTTAATATAACTCATATAACCACTCCCTGGTTGCTAGTTTCGAATATCTATATGAATATCTTAGATCCTAAATTGATAACTTGTGGGGCACCCCCAGTGATGTGAACGTTGGTTTAGATTCACCCCATGAATACTATAGTTATAAAGTTATAAGTATTATAAACCATAGTGAAATTGGAGTTATGTTCACCAACTTAGCTATCGAACGGGGGCCCCACATTGTAGTTCTTTTATTCATAGTTTCCTGGCTCCCAAATGGAATGATGATCAAAATTGACTTGAAACAACCAACCGATGTTTGTTGGTGCTTCCCACCTGCTGGGAAGAAAACAGTGGTAAACCCTCATCTATAAACCCAAACGTGCTGATATCCGCAAGCAGCTATATACCATCTGGTAATTTTTAACATAGCTATGGAAGGCATGGCCCATTTGTAGAATGATTTACCTATTAAAATGGTGATTCTCGATAGCCATGTTAAATTGACGGAGGATGAAAGGGAAGTTTATTAGTGGGTTTACTACTCTGTTACATGCCAACCCTCTATCTACCCCATTGTGGGGTTGCCGTCACCAAATTTTGGTGGTGAGATTGGTTTCTTCCGTGTCCCTCGAAGCATTTGTTCCATGTTCTCTGTGCCTACAAGATTGTTACCTGCATTTGACTCATATTTTTTGGACGGGTTGGAACCACCAGCCAGATTTATATGTATACTAACCTTTCATAGACAGACATGGCAGTGTGAATTCAACATTTCAACAGGTAGGTCATCAATAAACAGGGATTGGTGAGATTACAGGAAGGCATATCCATTCGACCTTCATATCCTGTTGAAACATGTTGAAAGCTCAATCTTTAATGGTTGTTAGATTCCATTTTCATGGTTAAACACCGCTTCTGGAGGGTAAAACAAGCATTGTGGTGTTGAAACATCATTTTTGATGCAGAAAACCCGTTTTGGTGATATAAGCGCCCCATTTTTGGCCGTGAAAACCACAAAAAAAAAGGCCGTTGAAAGCCATGGTTGAAACCCCCCATTTTTGGGGCGCCACTTTAGGTGAAGTTCTTCGCGAAGCTGCAGTTCCTCGGCAGCAGCATATGGTACCCAAAGTCGATCATCTGGGGATCTGGGATCATCTGGGATGCCAAAATTCCCACAGGTTTTGATGGTCATTTTTCATAGGTTTTGATTCATGGTAATCCCCATTTTTTTAAGTCACCTGAAAACCTGAAAAAGAAGATGGGTGCGTAAACTATGGTGTGAGTTTTTTTATTCATCTTAAGACGCTTAACTTGTTTTAACTTGATAGTTTTAAATGTGCTGTCAAACATGATGATGTCACCAGAAATCAACATTCATTCAACTCTTAGGACGTGCTCGCAAAATCAACTGGATAGCTCTGAATCATGCTTGTTTTAGAGGAGAGACATGCTCTTTTCCAAGCCCAGTATCAGGAAGTTGTCTTCCACAAGCAAAATGTGTGTTGTCATGTTAAAAATGGGTACTGTGATGTGGCAGCTTTCACTCGGACAATCATCCATACTTTGGTTCTTCACCCCAGTTGGTCAGTGGGTTCGTTCACCTCAATTTTAGGGATATATTTAAACATGTATATATGTATATGTATATGTATGCCATGCGTATGCGTATGCGTATGCGTAGATGTATATGTATATGTATATATTAATATGTATATGTATATGTATATGTATATGTATATGTATATGTATATGTATATGTATATGTATAATATGTATATTTATTTATATGTATATGTATTAATATGTATATGTATATGTATATTTACATGTATACGTATATGTATATGTATATGTATATGTATATGTATATGTAATATATGTATATACATATATATGTATATGTATATGTAAATGTATATGTATATGTATATGTATATGTATATGTATATGTATATGTATATACATACACTCTGTAATAGGGCATATTTTTAAGGGAGACTTTGACCAACAATATATGGTTGCAACCAATAGCATAGATATGCTCGTCCGAGAATGACTAGGACACAGCAGTGGGCACATGGGGTTGTGTGTACTTTGGCTGGATGTTCCAGACTAGTTCACGATCCCCAGTCTCTGAACTACTTGAGGTAGTGAGATACTGTACCGAAAATGGCCATAGAAATAGTGGATTTTCCCATTAATAGCATGGTGATTTTCCATAGTTATGTTAGTTTACCGGAGGGTAACATTCCATACCATTCCATCATGTTCGTTCAACATTCCGTACCCGCATCCTCCCACAGCGGTTTCAAGTGCTGGTGGTGCGATTTCTCAAGTCTTGGTGCTTGCATCTATTGATCTATGTAATTATAGCAACCCCCAAATAGTGGTTGAAAAGTTGAACAGCTAGAAAATATGGTCTGTATCAGTCTGTATCTAAAGTATATGTATAATATGTATATATATATACACATACATTTTGTATCATTTTGAAATCATTTTGTAAATACTTGGACTTGGCACGTTACATCACTGGGATGTCTCAGACATGAGCCAGGATCGTCTTCCCTTAAATCCAACCATTGGTTGGATCATCTTGGTGATATACCCCACCACATATACCCCCAAGAATTTCGCAAGTCAGTAAGTCACCACATAATTTTATGATATTTTATGCATCATGATTTCTCTGATAAGCCCGTAGTTAGATAACCAGTTCGATCACCATAGACCCATAAAGCCCATGGGGCCCAACATCCCCCAGCACCACACACGGAGGTACAGGATGGTGCCCCCCAATTATAATTGTTGGGTAAGAACCCCCATTAACATCCATGAACTAGTTCGTTATATCATGTTATATCTGCCATAAACCATAGTGACATGGGCCATATGGTAGTTATAAACATCATTGGCACAGTTATGTGCACCAACTTCGCTAACCAACGAACTGGGGCACCACACACTATACCCTCTGGTTATTTAACATAGCCATGGTATAGATGGCCCATAGAAATAGATGGTTTACCTGGGTTTACCGTTCTTAATAGCATGGTGGATCTTTCCATCGCGAACTGTTAGTCATGTCATAACCAGATGGTATCCCATTATTATCCCACTATTAACCATTATTATCCCACTAACCACTATTAACCACTATTAACCACTATTAACCACTATTAACCACTATTATCCCACTATTATCCCACTATCAACCATTATTAACCACTATTAACCCACTATTAACCACCACCTTTAGTAGGTATGAGAAGCCCTTCCGCATCATCGTGCCGGCGAATCCGATCCACGGCTGGCCCTTGGGCTTCGTCTACGCGGACTATGCGGAGAAGCAGCAGGCCTTGGAGATCTGCAGGGCCGCCAAGGTGGACGGCATCTTCATGCAACGCAGGACCGGGCGTAACGGGAGGCTTGGAAAATGCTAAGAATGGAAGTTTCATGGGGATTTAGTGGAGGATCTAAGGATGATATATATATATAATATCTATAATTATATATAATATATATATATTATAACATATAATTATATATATATATATAATCAGTGATTTGGTTTACCTGAAAAGATCGGACGCATGATAAACACTTTTTTGTTGATGGATTTTATAAGTGCATATCATTGGATTTTCATGGGAATATAGTGGTATACGTGTTTTTTTGTTGTATATATGCTATATACTAACATTACCCAACTCAATGTGACTTGAAGAACTTGGTGGTCGGTTCACAACATGCATGGCTTCTACAAAGGGAAATCTACCCAAACATTTTGGTGACATTGCCAACAATATGGACACAGGGCTTGGCATTTCGCCTTTCTCACCTTTCCCACCTTTCCTTCGGCAGCACCACAGCATCCAGGAGGCTCAACTTGACCAACCAAGGTGCACATTACCAGTACAAAGGGCCTGGTGAAGAGATGCCAGCCGAAGGCGGGCCGAAGGACGTGAAAGCGGCTGCCTGACGGCGCAAAAAAATCTCGCGCAGCGCAAGGAGGAACCCCCCTTGCGAAGCAAGGGGGGTGAACCTCTCAAAGTGGCTGCGGAGATTGGACACTGAGCAAAAGACGTGTCGAATTCGTGTCGGCTCGACGAAGAAAACAACAACGGCGAAAGAGGAAGTTTGGTAGGAAATGGATCAGAAGTGAAACTTCACCTATTTCTACGGAACACATCCGAATGACTGTGATATGTGGTCGATACTTTCGCCATCAACGTATTTGCTTGGTGGTAAACAGCATATATTTGGAGTGCTAATATGTGCTTTAATCCCCAGAATTTCCCCCAAAAACACATTGTATTTTCAGCAGGGTTGAAAACACGACAAGTTATGCCTCGTGCTTCGTGGATGCCCCTTGCTATCTGCTTTGGAATGAGGGGCCTCTAGATCAGGAGATGGTGTGGTTCAGAATAGTTGGGCCACGTAGATGTTGCTAGCAATTCGTGGTTAGGAAGGAAAGCTGATTTCAGCCCTAAAAACTGGGATGTAGCAAGGATGGGCAAGGGATATAGCTCAATCACGAACGACTTAATTAGCGAATTCTGGCAGCATCTGAGCAGCTTTTGATAGCTTCTGCTTCTTGTCTTTGGACGTCGAACCGTGGAACTTAAGCCCAGGTCTAGTTTGATTTTTTCATTCATGGTGACAATTGCCTTTCCCATAAAATGCTCCAAGTTTGGTCATGTTTCATGTTGAGACCAGTTGAGGGGCCGAAGCGGGTGGGCTCCAAGCTACAGGACGAAGTTAGCATGGTGCCAGCATGTCCTGCTGGCGAGTCGTTGCTTTAGTAAAACTAACAGCCATGGTTAGGTTCCAGATTCGTTAGATGGATTGATCATATTTTTTGTTAGGGAAACTTGTGCGGACTCTTGATAGTTCAAAGTCTTGATTGATTACTCCATTTGTTTGGTTCATTGAACTACGCGGACTCACATTTCTGCTGATCTATGTCTTTGCACTGCTATCAATTATAGTCCCAGATTTTGATTGATCACGCCCCATTTTTGTATATTTTCCATACTGCTACCCAACTGCACACTTTAAGATCGGGATCTTTTGCCATGTCCTCCCCATGTGGCGGCTACAGCGCCTGTGTGGCGCCTAAAGCCATGGCAGAGGACAAGCATACGCGGCTTCATATGACAACGAGCAATTTCAAAAACCTCCAGTGATAAGTCATGTTTATCAGTCACATATATACATTAATTTCGAAATGCAGTATATAATTATATAATGTATCTAAGATATTCCATATGTAACTGGGGCTCTAGTATGTTCAACATGTTTTTTTACATCTACTTGCTGAGTTCTCAGACTTGATAATCTTGTGGAGGTTTTTCCACTGACCAATATACAGGCGGGATTTTCCCATGGCTAGTTGAGGCGAAGAGAACGTCAGCTTTGTCGTTGGTTTTGTTATGCCCTGTTTTCTGTTCCGTTTTTCCGTTTGTTTGGGGAACAACATGGAACAAAGACGATTCATTCCATCAGTTGCGGATCGGAATGAAAGAAGAATGGTGATAAAGCGAGTATAAGTGGTTCTGAAACCATCAGGATATTCACCTCTCGATTTGGAATGTCTATTGCACATCCTTGGCGTATTCCAGTTGGCAAATGGTTCGTAGCCATAGTATGTATAGCCTAGTTATACATGGAATATCCCTAATTACATGTATATATGGTTTATAAACCACTTACTAAGTGGGCTTTGTATCCAAGCAGGGACTGCAATAACCACGGGAATCCTAATCACACTGCCTGAACACTGCCAGGACTTTTGGAAGGATTGGCCAAAAATGAATCTGAAGGCCCACCATAAACGGAGCCGGCGATTTTCTCGGCGAAATGTGCGGAATCTCAACCAGTTCAGATATCCCAACATCCTATACCGTCTTATATCGTTTTATTGTGCTTTTTGGATGCTCACATTTACCCCCTATATTCAATTATTCCAGGATCACCCATTCATGTAGGTACCCTCTGGTTATTTAACATAGCCATGGAAGCCATGGCCCATAAAATAGATGATTTTCCCAGCTAGAAACCTCCATTGATGGTTGGGATTTTCCACGGCGAACTGTGAATGTCATAACCAGATGGTAAAATCGATAGCTATCTCAACATGCAGAAGACACGGATAGTCTGTGACATGATCCGATATGTTTTTCTGGCTCTTCACCAGGCGACTTCGGCGGAGTACTACTTCGAGTCCTACAACCACTACGGTGTCCACGAGGCATCCGTGGGGCCTTGTGCAAGGGAAGCCCACGGCGGGGGATCCTGCTTGTGTGACCATATCCGTTTGTATTACCCTTTGGTAAACTAACATAGCTATGGAAAATCACCATTTTCAATGGGAAAATCCACTATAAATCACCATTTTCAATAGCTATGTTAAATTACCAGAGGGTACCCAATGAAGTTATAACATGTTATAACTCTACTTGCCATAGGGTCCCTGGTCTGTCCTAGTTTTGGCTGTCCCCATTAATCCCACATGTCCGAGTCGTCTCTACGGCTACCATATTCATATCAATCCTTTACATGGCTTGGTTTCCTACAACCTTTCCCTTAACTGAAATCGATGAACGGAGGTGAAGATTCTTGAAAACCTGTTGATTCTTCATCTTCAGATTGATCAATGAATTGCTGGTTGGTGGTTTGGAACATGAATTTTATTTTCCATCATATATGGGATGTCATCCTTCCCATTGACGAACTCCATCATTGTTCAACATGGTTATTGCACCACCAACCAGATATATATTCAGTACCATCTGGTTATTTAACATGGCAATGGAAAATCACCATGCTATTAATAGGTAAACCATCTATAAATGGGCCATTTCCCATGGCTATGTTAGTCTATGAAACTTTTGGATCACCGAAGCCACACACCCGCCGACTTCAGGACATCTTTCAGGATGGAGTGACCATCCCAGCCTTTCAACAAGCGATCTCCCAGAGTCCCTTTGGCCTCGGAGCGGCTGCCAATTCCGAGCACATCTTTATGTCAGTTGGGACACAATGCTGGTGAATGATTGGTAATATATGGTTAATATATGGTTATTATATGGGGTAGGGCTCAACCACCAAGCAGTTTCAGTTGGGACACGAAAACTGGGATAATCATCTTCATAATGGGATTATATACCAATAAAATAGTGGTTAATGATGGTTAATGATGGTTAGTGATGGTTAATGGTTAATAATCACTGGTTGGTGGTGACTGGAACCATAGAATTTTGAATGACTTTCCATTCAGTTGGGAATGTCATCATCCCAACTGACGAACTCCATCATTTTTCAGAGGGGTAGGGCTCAACCACCAAGCAGTTTCAGTTGGGACACAATGCAGGAAATCACAGGAAATCATGTGTCGTCATTCATGGAAAGTCGAAGAATTGCGATGAACCGCCGCACATCTCACCACGTCTCAGAGATCGGGATGGGCAATTTTTCGTTGGATCACGATGCATTTTTTTTTCATCTTTCCATCATCATTTCAAGTGATTGCAGAAATTGCAACAAGTTCAACACATTTGAATCCATTTTTTAGCGTTTTCAATCCACCAACTGGTCAATTTTGAACAATGATCTCATGTTGGATCAGTACTGGCGGCTGAACTCTCCATAGAATTAGTGCCTCACAACCCCATGCTCGGTTTGCATGATCCGCATACACCTATCCTTCAATATATTTACATGTTACCCTCTAGTTATTTAAGATAGCCATGGAAAATCACCATCTTTAATAGGTGAACCATCTATAAATGGGCCATCTATACCATGGCTATGTTAGTCATAACCAGATGGTACATGTTATATCATTTCAAGTCATATCACCATTTCCGGTGGTGAAATCCTTTCTTTAGGTCGCAGGTTCTATACCCTCATTTTTGGTCCAAGATATGAGATATTCGTCTAGCCCTGATTGCTGAGTGGTGATGGCCACGTTTCCGGCAAGACACAGGAACATTGTTTCCACAAGCTATGAAATGATATGAAGAGCGGGGTACCAGGATGAACTGTGAAGTGACCCATATCCAGACCGTTGGGTTTGTTTGCAGGAAAATTGACAGGATAATTTTTACCATCAAAACTTTTTCTGCAACTTGCTTGTAACCCATGTAAGTTTTCTGGGTAAGTTTGACCCCAATTTACTACGTCAGATGATAAGAATAGCAATTACAATAGTGATAATAGTTGAATACTAATCATAGTATTGATTTAGTGTATGTATAGATATACACATCATTTATACATCATTTATCTCAATGATATCCCACAGCTCACATCGCAACGCCACCCCGGTCCTCGTTCTGCTGGCTGAGATGCCCACATCTTCCAGGGGAAGGTGGTCTTGGAGGCGTCCTGGCCAGGGATGCCCCGAGGGATGGCCATGGCGTAGACTCTTCGCCACAGGAGTGACCAGTTGATGCGACTGTTGAATAACAACTGGTAAGACTATGGTAAAACTTGTTAGTAATTCCCACCGTACCAAACTTGTCTATGGTTGATTTATATTGATTTATGCGATACTAATGGATTAATGCCTATGTTAAGCCATGTTGATTTGATTCTTAACCTGGTTTACTTGGGATTATCATGGCTTATTATGGGAACCCCTATCAACCGACACGTACAAAGGGATGACAGACAGAATGGAAATATGAACAAAAACAAGCAGGCCATGATCGTCAATGGTGAAGGTTAATTGGTTTCTGCTCAAACATCTGGAAGGGGCACCAGAAACCATTGGTTTTGGCATGTTTTTGCACTTGAAACACGCCACTAAAAGGTGAGTTTTGGGCTTGCCCAAGTCTTCAAAACACATGGAGGGAACACCACCAAATTACTGTAGGTGCAATGAACAAAATGACAATGAAGGGCTGTTGAGTGGTAAATCTAAGGTGTAAAATCACCATAAAGTGGGAGGGGAGGGGGGCATCCGTTGGCTTCAAAAAGCAGCATCCGTTTTGGCATGAACCGCTCGTCTTTGGGGTCTTTGGGATATTGAACATCACCTTCAAATGGTTACCCTCGGGCAATCAAATGTCGCAATGGAACATCCACCATGTATAGATATATTATATAGATGATTGCCATTAATATATAAAATAAATGAGGTTTAATGGGAAAATCATCCACCATGTATATTAATATATATGAATATATATATATATATATATATATAGATGATTTTCATGATTTTTCCATTAAACCTCATTTATAGGGAATTGTTCATTGCCGCGTTTGATTAGCAGAGGTTATTTCACTAGCCCACCTTGGGTTTGATGGTTCAATCATGTGAAGAAATCCCCATTCAGCAGCTTCAAAAACCGTTCAGCTTTATGGGTCGAATCCCAATGAAGCCGTTTCTTTTTTTCAACAGATCCAAACTGATTGGTGGTTTGGAACATGACTGGATTATTTTCCATTTCATATATGGGATGTCATCCCAACCCCATTGACTTTCACTCCATCATTTTTCAGAGGGGTAGGTTGAAACCACCAACCAGATATATTATTCATTAGATCAGGTATTAATCACTAATAACCACTATTAACCACTATTAATCACTATTAACCATGGTATATTTCAACAGATCCAAAAATATTTCAACAGGTCTGATGGATCAACCCACGGGTCAAATCTCTCTGTTTTCCATGGAAAAATGACCTGATTTTTGGGTGATTCACGTGCCAAGAAACATCGAACCGACCCCCCGTGGTTTTCACGTGCCGGAGGTGTGCTCCGGCCTCGGCCTTTGTTCCCTCTTCGCGGCGAAGGTTTCGGGATGACATGACTGGGATGCCAGATGACGTGCTGATCTGACAGTGACGATGGGATTTGATTAGCTGGAATGGGGTTATATGATATGTATATGCCTATAATATAATATCTACCATCTGGTTACTTAACATAGCGAACTGGAAAATCCCAACCATAAATGGAGGTTTATAGCTGGGAAATCATCTATTTTTATGGGCCATTTTCCACGGCTATGTTAAATAACCAGAGGGTATATATTTATGTTGTTGTTGCTGTTGTTGATGAAGATGAAGATGAAGAAGAAGATGATGATTCTAATGAGTATAGTGATGATGCAGAAGAAGAGGAAGACATGACGCTGCTATATTTCGTTATATCGCGGTTACATTTTTCAGTTATTTTTGTTGTTTTTTTCCCGTTGTATTATTGCCTATTGCGTTATCTTTTTTTTGCCGTCTCCTACATTTATGCTCTGCTGATATCTCCCCCGATCTCTGTGCATGGAACTCAGCACGAAACCCTTTGACCATCGACCCAGAAACAAAGAGCACATGTACTCGAATGGTGTTGTAATTGAGTTAATTGAGTTTCTTCATTTTTTTTTTCGGGAGTTTAGGTATTTCCGGTATATCCATATCAGCCCATTAAACTATCAAACCATATTCAATGGCCATTTCAGGAACCTAAATTGGGGATATACCCCCAACATATGGACAAAAATATGGTACTAACGTACCCCCATTTTAGGATCCAGGAATTCCCATTGACATATATCAACCCATCATTAAATGTCTAACGCCATTAGCCTGGTGCAGGCTGGTGCGCAGAAGGTCATTGCCATCGAGGTCAGCGGTGGTTCCATCCTCTGCAAAAAATGGGTCAACCGACTGGTTATAGGACAAACATGCAATGTAAAACCATGAATTATTCACAAAACAATGGTAAAAATATGGCATGTTATTCACAAAACATGGATAACTGGTAACATATATAACTGGTAAAAATATGGAATGTTATTCACAAGATATAACAGATGACTCCAGTGTAGTATTGCAGTGTAAACAAATGTTAAATGGATTAATTTCTGGTTATTTAACGGTTTGCGAACTGGAGAATCACCATGCTATTGATAGGTAAATCATCAACAAAAACCTCTATTCCTATGGGCCATCTATACCATGGCTATGTTAAATAACCAGAGGGTAGTCTTTATATTGATGGTTTAGATTGCTGATGGTTACTATGGAGATAATATATTATATATAGATATATCAATATATCAATGGTTGATGGTCACTTTATGTAACTTTAGTGCTTTACTCTTTTGCTATCAATGGTGAAAATAAAATATGTACTAACCAGCTATTGGCAGGTAACATTCACCATGGACAATATGGGCCCAATACCGAAGAAGTGTTGGTCAATAATGGCCACAAGGGTGGGACGAGTGATTTTACTTGCTACTTTATCCAATTAACCCTTGTAACTGGGGTGTTGGGAGCAACCGAGCAACCCTTATAATTATGGGATATGATATAAGTGATTTATGCACTGAATTAAACGGATATTTGATTTCATTTCACCATATTTAGCCATCCAGAACCCTATAGGAAACCACCGATGAGAGAGGTGGGCATACTTGCTAATATTGAAAAGAGATTCAGCATTTAGACTCTGTGGTCGGAATGGAACGACTGCTATCGCCTGGAAAATACAACTATGAGACGGTACCCCTAGACGTACCCATGTTTCGCAAAAAAACACTTACATCTTTGAGGAATACCTAATACATCCTAATACGCTAACGATTGGATTTATGGTGGATACATCATGATACATCTACACTCTCATGGTGGCCATCTTGTAGAGCATGGTTGGTCCCTTCATGCACTGAGGTGCCCAAACCTTACCTTGACGTTCGGTACAACCCCAGAAGTTGTTGCTTTGTTGCTTCAAGGTCCATGGTGGGAAAAACACTTGAAATTACCCTCTGGTAATTTAACATAGCTATTGAAAATGGCCATTTATAGTGAGTTTTCCCACTAAAAATGGTGATTTTCCATAGTTACGTTAAATTACCAGAGGGTAAATCATTGTTTTCCCATAGCCATGATTTAATCCACGGTGGGAAAATCATCCCATCTATGGCTATCCCCAGGCGCATAGCGAGCTGGCGGAAGTGAGCAGAGAGATCGCGAGAAGAAATGGCTATGAAGAGGTGGGCTTCCCAGGATATAGAAGATGTAGTGGATAAACTGTATCTATAATGGTGGAACGCCAATATTAATAGTGGGATATAATGGTTAACATGGGATATATATATATATATATGGATATATATCATAATAGGTGGGATTAATCACTATTGTTAGTGATTAATATTGATTAATGTGGGTAAAACAATGCCATAAATCACCCATGACTGGGAATGGTTTATACCATCTATGAAAATGGCGATGACTGGGGGATGGTTTATTATTGTTTTACCCATATTATAGTGGATGCCAGGATAAATTATTCTTGATGTTGGGGGGACAACACTAATCACAGGCGCCAGCATAGACCCCAGATAGCAAAAGATATTCTTGGGCAGGGACTAACCGCCTTTTTCTTGATTCGGCGTAGACGTAATCTCTATCATGGTAAGACACCTCCAGCAGCACCAGCCGCCAGCGCAGGGTTGATACGTAGGGCGAGTGGCTATGCCGCCTGGTTTTGATAAAATGGAGGAACACCCAGATTTATTGCTGGTCATCATTGAGTTCAACTTGCCAAAATGCTGATATTCGTTCGGAAATTGAAATAACATGTAAAAACTCCTGCAGTAAAACCATGTAGTGTACATATCATCGTACTACTCTGTAGCGTTGGTTCAAAACAGTGCCAGCAGCTTAGCGGTTACTTGCCCCCATTAGTGTTGTAACATATTG
>Ga0126342_10000108_pt1 | contig 56406 bp, 56 predicted proteins | sample Cyp1metagenome_FD_92528 | JGI IMG/M metagenome (GOLD analysis project Ga0126342, IMG submission 92528) | Coral microbial communities from Lord Howe Island, Old Settlement Bay, Australia - Cyphastrea 1 metagenome | ecosystem: Host-associated > Invertebrates > Cnidaria > Coral ...
AGACATGGTCGAGGAGAAACTGAAGGAGGAGGCGAGGAGGAGGACGAGGAGGAAGAGGACAGCTAGTCGAGGAGGAGGAGGAGGACGAGGAGGAGGAAGATGAGGCGGAGGAAGAGTGCTCTGATAAAATCTAACAACCCTCGCCTGGCAGGTGGGGAAAAAACAGCGTCATGGTTTGCACGGGTTTGCACCGGATCAGCCTTCCATAAATGGAATTGGTCCAATTAATCGTTCAGAAAAATGGAAACGGCCGGAAACGGTTGGAAACAGGAGCTCGTGAAATTTGATAAAGCATAGTGTCCCCAGTGACTCAGCTTCGTGGCCTCCTCCATGACCAAGGACAGCAGCTCTGGCGCCAAATGTCCAGGCCGAGGGTTTCGAGGCGCCCTGATGGAGGCTACGCGATGCTCAGCGAGTATCACAAGAAGTGTACAGTTTCGCCACAACATCGAAAACTATATCTATAGTCTATAGGTAATATGAGTAATACATGTGAAGAATCGTGAAGATATGTCATATAATTGTCATACACATATATAATCATGTCATATATGTAATTTAGCTCTTTAACTTGACTTTGCAGGAAACATTGATACTATTGATGTCTGGCACTGGGTGCTCGACTCAGGCTGGCAAGGTGTTGGTGCCTTGGTTGTGGGTCAAAACTCTGGTACCTAGTGAACCTCAATAGCAATGGGTTTTGACCCACCCTCATATGATTATATGTAATTACACTGGTAAATGGATGTTCATAAAGGAAATGACGACATCAACCAGCAAACATCATCCTATGGTTCTTTGCTGGGCTGAGACCAGGATCTATGCTGACTTTTGCACACTTTCATCAGAAATGTCCCAAATATTGCAATGTCCGAGTCCATCACTGATTCTGCTGGCACTGCAACAGACGCGGCGCGGCTACCTGCTGTGTATTCTCCAGCTGGTCGCAGGTGGGCTTAAGTAACCTTACATAATTTTTGCTGTTCCAACTTCCAACTGCTATTGGTCAGATATCCATGAAACACCAATCAACATCATTGAGTATATGTTCATCATATCCAGAGAGTGCTAGGATGGATCGCACCTGGTTGGATTCCCGCCATCTCCTGCCGTTGCCGTTGCTGGCAGAAAATCATCAAAACAAAATCAACACCCATCAAGAAAAGTCAGAAATACCAACAGTTTCTAACACATCATGAACCAAGATCAATGTATCAAATAAATCGAATCAAAGACTGTAGGCCCAGAGCTTCAAAGAAGTTGGGGAATCTCTTGACTGTGACCCTTGCCCCTAAAACCATGGCGGCCATGACCTCATGCTGCACTTCCATAGCTGCTTGTAGCAGATCAGCTGCTACTGTTGCCTGTTGAGCCTGGCAATGAAAGGACTGTCGAGCTTGGAGTATCGAAGACAATGGATTGAAACTGCAGCTTGTCACCAGAGACTTGAAGGTCTCAAGGGCCTCAGTCAAACTTCACAATTTCACACTTGGCAGAATTAATCGAAACATTTCGAAACCAAATGCTGGCCTCACTCTCAGCAGTCAAATGCTTCCAAGCAATGCTTTCAGCCAGCCTGTTACGCCGCTGGCATTTATGCCTTCACCCCAGTCTAGAAGGGTCGATAAGCAATTCAAAAAAAATATTGGATTATGTATATTTATAATTCAGTATGGTTCAGGACTAAAACAACGACCCACAGCCGTGGTTCTGGAGGTCTTAAGCTTCGACCCAGAGTTTTTCTTTTTACCCATGAATATTAAAACCCACACTCCAATGACGGAAAGGAAGGACTGTTTTTCTGGAAAGCACGCGCAAATTAGTCGAAACATGGCGTAGGTAGTGCAAAGCAAACATCACGTTGTTTCTTTCTGTGACGTGCGACAATTTCAAGCTTTTGTGTATCCACACATATACCTTGGTATAACTTGGTCGTATGTAAGGCAGTCGCCTCTTGGCAGAAGCAGTCTGGTGCATCCTCAGCCATCAAACATCATCAAACATCACCGCTGGCTTCCCCATTTCGGTCACGGCCGGCCACCCAATAAGCTTCCAACAATGTGGCCAGGTTCTGCTCAGAAACTGCCAGGCGTTCACAAAGCTGCACCTGCCACTGCAGATTCAAGAATCCCTTGTCGTGCCAGTCTCTGAAAATATGGGCAAATATTCTCAAATATTCAACCATTTTCAAAGGTCAATATCTTTGTTATAAACACATCTGAACACAGCTGTCACTTTCTGTTCAATAGCCAATAAAAGACCTGGAAAACGTCATCCAATTCTCAGACTTCAAAGCCGTGAGTACCACAGAATTCCCACCCCCAAAATTGGGTATAGGCAAAATATGGCAAAATCAACTTAGGGAAAATATACGAACATAGATGAAAATATATGGGACAATGAAATGATGCTCATATAGAAGTGCTGACTGGTATTGACCCATACCCCACATTTGTGGAATCCAACCAGTCCTGGGTTCCCCAAACCCCAGGAGACTTGGCGGCCATCAGCTCCCGTTCGCGCTGCTGAAGAGCTTCCAGCTCAGCCCGCGTGGCTGCCAGTACCAGACCAGGGAAGGGACCCGCTTCGGCATCGGGTTCACTGGGTTCACCTAGGGGGGAGGGATTGGGGAGCTGCGCATCTACATCAACTGCTAATTAAATCTAATTAACTATATATATATGTGTGAATCTACATGGCAATGAATATACCCACAACATGTTGGGAGGGCAGCAATTCTAATCCTGCAATACCTGACGAGACCGGATAAGAATTACCACAATTTGTTGTGTACATTTTTTCACCAGGTCCATGAGATCTTCAGCGAGCAACTTTTCGCACTCCCTGGGCTTTGAGGATGTCTCTGCGGCCGATCATCCTGCCAAACCATCGAGGTGACCTGCGCTGCGACCGGCTGGATGTGACCTGCGAGGTCCTGAAAGTTGCATCATTTGAGCGGGGACCAGAACTAAGGATAATTACTAAGGGTCACAAAGGCGGTCATGAGCAAAAGTTATCGATTTAGATCATTCGCTGTTGCGTGATTTTGGAGCATGTCATGTCTAACAATGGCTGTTGATTTGTAGATCCATTTCCATTCATCTCCACAGAATTAACAATAGGGGCACTTCATGGTCAGCAGTCTGCTGTCCACTGTGTTGTCTTCAAAGTGCGGAAGGAATTTCCCTCAGACTTGGTTTTTGCACTGTTGCGCGCCTTCTGCTTCTGCAGATTCTGGTCATCTCTTTGGATCATTAGATCAAAGTTATATTCAATGGTAGGTTTCAAGGCCAGGCTGGACCACCCCAAGTAGATGTTTCAACACATTGGCGCAAAATTGAAGTGCGCCACTCCAGGGATGGATTGAGTCTCTGGCTGCCCGGAGCCCCTTTTGGCAATTTTTGGTTATCGCTACGTTATCGATTCGGTTATCGATAAATTCATCTGGTAAAATCAGAAAACATGTGAATATTGTTTCTCAAGCACAGTCGCTGCAAGTAGTTCACAAATATCGCTTTCCATGTTTTGGGCAACATTTTCCACCATATGACCTCGCATGTAAATGTTTCTGCATGAGCCTTTTAGGTTTTTACTCATTTCAACATGTTTAACGGGTTCAACTTGTTGACAACATTAGGTTCATCTATAACCAAATTGTTGGAGCGGAATTATGCCAACGGACAACTTGGACAACTTCAAAGACCAGGGTCCTGCAGTTGGATCTGCCGTAGCTCCTTCAAAGATTGGAGAAGCAGCACTCGCCTTTGAAGTACTTGAAGCTTTGCCTAGAAGGGGTGGGTGGACCCTTCATCTGTTTGCACCAGTTCTATCCCGAGCTCTTCCCAAGTACATCACACATGTCACACTAAAAAAAGTCCTGCCTGTGAGCCTGAGTCTGATAAAAATAGATTCGCCAATGTTCATCTCATGGATGTACCTGATGAATGCCTTCGAAATGAAACAACTACACCCAGGGACCATTCATTGCCCTATGGCGCCCTGCCTCTCTCTCCAACTTTTGGGCTCGCAGCCACCTTTCCACTGTCGCTCCCTCATCTGTTGTTAGGGCCTCAGCCTCTGCCTTGAATCTGTCACCTTCAGCATCAAAGTAAGCCCTTTGAGCATCAGCAAAATCTCTCTGGAGCTTCAACAAGCTGTCGTATCTTTGGCTGATGCTCCAAAGTTGATCCTGGGGGGTGGACATCTTTGACCACATTTGACACCAACCAAAACTAGCACTAGTCAACCACTAGTAGGAGCGTTCCAAATACTGTACAATACATAGATGATATATTAGGTCAATAGTACTACCAGTACCCTAAAATGGATGGCTTCATATTTTAATACCAAATACCTATATTTGTGGGTGAACTCGGTGAACTCGTACTCCTTGATTTTTCACCAGTGCCCACATACTATGCCCATCATCACCGGAGATTTTTGTCTTCGCCGCCTTTGCTTCAGCATCGCTCAGCACTTCAGGATGCCGCTGCTGCTCTCCACCGGGAATGCTGCTGTGCAAGCGATCGGACGGAGCACGGTATGCACGGTGGATATCCATGGCCAGGAATGAAGCATGAGATCGATGTTACCATATAATATATGTAGATATTATACATACAGTATATATCATAATATACATATACTGTATACATATAGTATCCAATAATAGTTCACATATTGATACATATTGCAGCTTACAAAGTGGTGTACCCCACAAATGAGTGGGAAAAAGCAACTGACAGTTGAAACATGTTGAAAGTTGAAACATGTTGAAACCTTGCAAGCGACCTCAAAGTCCAGCCGGGAGATGCGTGATTCCTTCACCATCGCCAGATGAAGCCAGCAGTTCTTGCGTCTGGCTGATTCCAGCTTGAAGCCACGATGCCCACAGCTCTGTTCATTGGACAAATAGATCTGGATGCACTATTGATGCAACATGATGCAACAATGTGTAGCATGTTCTCATATTTTTCAGATTTTTTCAGTGTCACACTCAAACGTGTTATGCCCGTTAGGCAACTTAGCAACAGATTTCCCAGAGCAAAATCTGTAGCCACGGGATGCCACGGGTGTCTTGCACATCTGGTAACGGTAAACATCCACATCCATCCACTAACCGCAGCAAAGCTCTTGGAGAACTTGGGCTGCAAGCGGACCGTTTTGGACAGGCCGCTGTGAATAGGCCATGCTTTGTGGCTCAGTCGGCAAGCTGGTGCTCTGAAGTCAGTCTGCACCTGCCAAAGTCAAAAGTCAGACCAAAAAAAATCCTGCTACGTAATCCAACTGCAAGGAATCTCCAGGAGTATGACAACAAAAAAACAGTGCTTCTTTTGTGGTTCCATGGGCCCCTTACTCACAACCACACCATACCATAGAAACTGCCACACGGACCCTGCGATCCGCCTTCAGGATTCAACTTCCAGTCGCTCACGCGCCCAGCAGGATCTGCATGAGCCTCACGACTTCAAAATTGAATAATAAGGGAAACTATGCAACAGACTGAAGAACTTCAAAACATCTCAGAAGACAGGATGCATCGGATGCATGTGGGTCTCAGTTTCTTGCAAGCTTCGATACTTGGAGATCAAGCGCTGACTCAAGGACTCAAGGGCCACACTTTCATCACTTTCAGAAATTCGATCAAAGGCACCGCAACTTCAGCTGGCCCCAACATGGTGCAATCGTCGAGCACCTCCCGCAACCTCGGTGGCCCAATATGGCCCAGCTGCAACAAATTCGTAATGTCAGGCAAGCTTTCAGCCAAGCAGCTTGCACACAGATGCTCCAGCAAACTCTGTCTCCTAACAGCAAAACTTTGCTGCTGTCAGACCCGCTATTGAATCGATTGATGGCTATTGATGGCTTGATTTGCCTGAGGCGTGACCAGTGTTTTGATTGACAATCAACATGTCAGGACTAGGACCTGCAACCGTCCCAGTTCCCCAAGGATACAGCAGTTCTGTGGCGTGACGGACGCACGCGGCTTTTTTCGAGCCCTGCGGGTGTGAGACTTCTTCAAGCAATTCTGACAGATTCAATTCCCAAGTAAGTAAGACTTCAAGAAACAAAAACTTACACTTAAGTCACTAGAAGTAGTACTAGGGATGTCATACTCGAATCGTGAACGATGTGCTCACTTTGGGTTTGCCATCAGGAGACTTCATTTACAGTAAATGAAACCACTGGGGAACAGCGAGTTCCGCAGACTCAACTTCTCTCCACACCATGTTGCTTTGCTGGCAGAATCTTAGATGAATTTGGAGAATTTGATCTATTCACACGAACAAATTGCAAGATTAAGTCAGCTAAGCATTTGTTTCTTCCGCTCCTCAATTTTGCAGAGCATATCGACACATATGGACAAGCACCGACGCAGCCATGCCATTGATAATGAAGTAGCATGGGATGGTGTATTTGATGAGCCCTGCGTCCTCCAAGGATTTCCCTGCAGAGGCCCGATATGTCGAGGCATAGAGTTCTCTTAGAACCAACCAAATGAAGGCCAGTAGGCCTCCCACTCGTCCATTCACCAAGAAGCTGAAGAGCAAGGTGGAGACCTCCCAGCAAAAAGGGACAGGGAAACACCATGAAGCCATTGGGGCAAAAATGCTGGGATTGACGTATCGTCGAAACATATTATATAATATACAGTATATAAATATACATTCATCATTACAATATATCATAATACTATAGATATTACATGATACTACTGAACTTATGAATATGTTATGAAAGGCAAAGCAGGTTTGACTAACTTCTTGCGCCAAGAGACCATATAGGAGGCCATCTGTTCCACCTGATTCATCTGTGCCCGGCTTGCCAAGTGAACATCCTCTGGCTCGCTGGCCGGATAGTCTTTGTACATCTTGGCACTGAGATTGTGCTTGATCTTCGCTTTGCCCACACCCATGACATCCAGCACACCTCAGCAAATCCCTTCAGATCCAAGGTCAATCGGGATCTCTCAAAGCTTAGCTTGAAGTAATAGTAAGTAATTACCCATAGGATCCATGTATGTTATATGTGGTAACATTTACCATCAATATACCCCAAATGTTAGCATATATACCCTAACCTACATGGATCCTATGGGGTTATAGCCCCTTTTTCGAGAGCGTCTGGAAGAAGTGAAGTCAATTGAGTCAGCTGTGGTTCCAGCTGAGTTCTGGGCTGTAGGACATGACCCACAGGGATAGCACCATGAAGGGCAAGAACATTTCCGCAATGATGTCCTCTGGAAGAGATCCAGGTTTCCGACCCGTCAGAAAAGACAGAGCTGAACCCAACACGAAGTACCTGGCAAAGCTGCAGGAAACTAAACACCAAAAGAATGCAAACAATACAGCCGATCTGAAAACCTAGACCCTTCATCCTTCATGCTTCTGTGTTCACTTTAACAGCACACATATTAATTAATATTAATTATAACACGCTAATTTGGTTTTGTATAATTTTGTTATATCATCCCACATGGTTTTCCGATCCCCCTCCGGGCACATGAAGACAATCGCACCCACTGGAGGAGGTGGAGCCATTGCTGCTGCACCACTGGATGCCACTGGATGCCACTGGAGCCACGGAGACAGCTGCACCGGTTGATAGGTTCTTTTTTCTGTTCCATAGTTGTTTTCATGGTCCAAAGGTTAACATAATTTAACATATGTTAACTGTTAACATGTTGCTTCAACATATTTCTCGACCTGAAAAAGACTTTGTCAAAGGGATTCTAGTGAATCTTCAGGGACTAATTCGTGCTGTGCCACAGTGCCACATGAATCAAAACACTTTGGAGGTGCCAGTCCTCAATGCCCTGCCAGAAGAAGAGATACAAAGGAATGCGCCTGCAGTTAACGTGTCCACTACCACAAGTGTGAAAGGTGCAGCCCAGTTTTTAACACCCAAATTTCAAGAACACATGAAGTCTAGTAAAGGTTGAACATAAATGGAATACATGCTTAGGATATCTTAGGATGTTTTAAAAACTTAGGACCCCAAAAAAATCGAAAACCTGGTGAAATTCAGCACGTTGCAAATGTATTTCAGGGCAGCACGTCACAGACCAACGGCTCGCAATCCCAGGCAATTGGCCAATGTCAGCACCTTTGGGGATCCCCTGGGGTGATTCAGAGAGAACCCCTGGTTTTTTAATGGGAGAAACGTGGAGAAACCAGGGGTTTCATGGGGTTTCTGCATTTTTTTTTCCAACCAATCCATTGAGTAATCCAAGCTTGGAAGCGTCACCAGATTGAACTACGCAGGGTATCCACCCAGGGTTGAACATCCGTCTCACTGGCTGACCCATCAAATTTGGGGAACCACGACTAACAATCATGGGTTTTCGCGTAGTTTGAAAAATCTGCAAACCATAATGGGACATTCACCAATCCTTGTCCACAGTATGAAAAATAGACGGTTGATTTTTCCGGGCAAAATAACATGAAATAAACCACTTTCGGGGCACGTTGGACACAGTTGGATATATATAACTGCTAAAGTATGCTAAAGTGCTAAAACAATCTACTTTGAGGGATTTGGAGAATCTCCAATGTTGGCACATACCGATGGTTCAATGACATACCCAAACATACCGATGGCTGATTTAGCTGAGGTGGAGATTTTGTGCACAGGCAGTGAACAAATTTGTCAAATTCCTCTGAGAGTGTGACGAAGAAAAATCCATGTTGGATAACTCTTCGCTAAGACCTGCAAAGGCAGGAGGAACCATTCACATCCCAAATTCAAAGCACCGCTACAATATTCAAGGATTGCTCCTGCCTGCATGGACTAAACCATGAAACATGAGTACGACATGCAAGTGACGGAGTCCCTCAAAATTGCCCAAACAGTGGCATGGCTACATCATCCTGTAGTCTTCCCAAAACAGATGATCATGTTCAAAATGGATCAAAATTGTATGTGGAAATCCTCAAATGGTGTCCACACTAAAGGGTTCTTACGGTAGGTGTTAACGGCAGGGTTAGATGAGGGTACGCTTTCTAGGGAACGGCATTTTCACTTTAAATTCATTTTTTTCGCATCAAGTTCCTTTGTGAGATGTCTATGTGCATTTCGACTGCGCAGGCTCTCGCAAAATGTGAGTACAAGTACCAGTTTTGGCTCTTCCAAGCGTCTCGTTTTACTAGCGCGCCGTGCTAGTGTTTTGAGCTATGTCACATGTCCATTTCGTGTGGCAAGCGTGGCACTTTCGCAACATCTTGAGGTCTAAAACGTCGTTTTGCATGACAGGTACGGGACATTGGGCACTTTTTCATCGGTGTGGCAGGCATGGCACTTTCTGACGTTGGCAGGCGTTGGTCAAAATGAAGGTGGTTTTGGATGTCATTTTTCGTGGCAGGCGCAGTGTTTGCTGAACCTTGATGACGTTTTGAAACGCAATGTTCATTTTCATGTTGGCAAAATGTTTGTGCATGTTTATGCAATGTTTTGTGAAAATCTAACATGTGTTCGCGCAACCTTCTCGTGACTTTAAGCATGTTGGATCGCTCTCGTTGTGGCCACGTGCTGATTTTAGTTGCTTCTCTTACATCCTGGCAAAGAGATCTCATGAGTTCTGTGGAAGGTCCTTCTACGACAATCTTGAACGAGTTTCATGGTGCAAAATAAGAGGTCCATAAAAAAGACAATCTTGACCAAGGTCCTGTTACTTGATTAGTTGACGTCCTTGTGAGAAGATGTCGTTAAGATCCTCATGAGAGCCTGTAAGAGGGCAATACATGATCTTGTACAGGTCCTTATAAGAAGATCTTGTGAAGATCATGCTGCCATCCTCTAACTTGCATTATCTTGCACAGGTCTGTATGAGAAGATCTTGTGGAGATCCGGGTCAAATCCTCTCTATAAGGTCCTTGCATGATCCTGAACACGTCCTTAACAGAAGATCCTGCGGAGATCCTGGTGAGGTCCTCTCTAGGAGGTCCTTGCATGAAGATCTTGCACATGCCATGTGTTAGAGGTGCTTGGATGAAAGATTTTGTGGGAAGCTGTCGGGAGGTTCTTGTATCAAGATCTTGTAAGATCTTCTCCAGCAGCTGACGATTTTGCGAGATTTTTTGTAGGGGTCCTGGCGTGAAGACCTTGGCCAAGGTCTTTGCAATTCCTTGTGAGAAGATCTTGTGCAGATCCTAGTGAAATGCTGTCAGAGGCCTCAGCATGATCTCGTACAGATCCTTGTGAGAAGATCCAGGAGATCCTCTTGAAATCCTTGAATAGGTCCTTGAATTAAATTCGTGAAGGTGCTCTGCGTGGGTGCTTGTATCTTCTTCTGGGATGCTCGTAGGCAGTTCTTGTATGAAGCTTCTAGATCCTCCATATATAGAAGGCCCTTCTTTGACGATCTTTTGTTTTTTTTCTTAGATGTCCTGCTATGAGGTTCTGGTATGAGGTCCTGATGAGTAGACATATAGCGTTGCTTCTGTGCCAAAACAAGTTCCTGCTGCTGCAGTTACGATAATGTTTAACCTGATCTGTTACTGTTCCGTAGCAGCTACTGTTGCTTGTATCTGGTACATTGAGTTCCTACCCCCCACACTGTTTGGGGTCTCTTGCCAGTGTATTTTTTCCCATTCACCCAGAACAATATAGATGCTAGTACAATGAAATTACAATCATTCATATTTGGAGGTTTCCAAAAATAGTGGTACCCCCAAATCATCCCAATTTCCGGTTAGATTTTCCATCATTATAAACTATAGTTTTATATCCAGCTATTGGGGTACCCCCATTTCAGGAAACCCAGCGCCTCGAACTCACTGCGAATTGCCGCGCAGGCGGCGGACCAGGGAGCCCACAACTCCAGGACAACCCACCTGCGGACAAAGCTATCCGAAAGCCATGGAAGCCAAAAGACAAAGACGATACAATGTAGTATATATATATATATCAACATATATCAACATATTTCAACATGTATAATATACTGTATACTTACTACAATATATTATGTAGGATATTTACATAGAATATTGGCAGAATGATATATGATGGGATATACAACCAACAATTGGAACTAGGATTACACCCCATTTGATGGCCATCAACCAGAGGCTTTTCGGATCTTTTCGGGGTATCCTACTTTGAGACAAACCAACTTGGGGATTCTCTAGGGTTAACGATCTATGTCGCTGGTTTCAACCCATCAGTAGTTACTTAATCATCCCAAGGATGGAAAAGATGGAAAAGGTGGCATGTGTTTGAAATTTAAATAATTACCCATAGGATCCATGTATGGTATATATGCTAACATTTGGGGTGTATTGATGGTAAATGTTACCATATATAGCATACATGGATCCTATGGGTTATGAAGCCACCCAGCCAGTGATTCATCTGAGGTCTGATGAGTGAAGACTCCCCGTGTCACTGACATTCTTTCAACACTTTCAACAATCGGTTCATCAGCAGTTTTGCCATGCAGTTCAAGGTAGCACCTGCTTCCCAGGCCAGCCAGGATGTAGTCAAGTTCCTGGCAAAGAATCATGAATTTGGTTCATGATGAATCATGGGAAATCAAGACAGGAACCTCCCACTCTTTGGCTGCTGACGGGTAAACCATGGCAAGTTTCCCCTTTGAACCCAGTGACTTGCGGACTTGTGCGAGAGGGCCTCCTCGCTATGCACCACAGTCACCAGGCCAGGAAAAGGCAAGGTATGACCAGGATCCTTCAGCGTGGTCGACTGATCCAACTGAACCAGCTGGGACACCAATGTGAGATTCCAGCGCACCTATCCACATGACTTCTGAAGATTTGATGGATCTGCTGTGATCTACTGGGATCTGAGAAGTGAAGGCCTTCGGCTACGGCGACGTCAACACACGGTGCACTTGCTCCTTGCTGCTCTCACCAAAGGATGCTCTCCTGCGTTGAAACGCAGGAAGTTTGAGTCCAAACTGCTATCAAAGACTGAGAAACCTTGAAGCAATAAAACCACAGTCAAATCAGTCAAATCAATATTTTTCTCAGTGCAATATGAATAAAGGAGGAACAACGGAGCAACAGCAACAAACCATCTAATTAAATTAATTATTCATATCAAATCCAACATTCCGGTCTGTGCCACAGAAGCAACGGCAGCTCTCTTGTGTGGACGAGGATATCACCCATGGTGAGATCCGGATTTCTCATCCTCTTCCGAAGCACTTGCAGCACTGCGAAACATCAAATGCGTGCGCAGACATCAACAATTAAGATGCTGTCTCATCCCTGTTGACATCTAAAATACCTAGCATTTGAAATAGCCCCCCTGTAAGTACAGTAGCCCCCCTGCCATGTCCCCAGTCATCCTTGCAGGCCGTTCATTGGGTTCCTCAGCTGCAGCTGGCGTTTGATACCAATTTCCGGATATGTTGTATGAGGATAGTGGTAGAGATCATGGTCTCTTGATGATACTTTAACAATATTTAACATATACTTTGACTTCAGAGTCGAGAAATCAGTAATGATCAGTACCAATTTGGATCAATTTTGTACCTTTGATATCCTTTGTACTATTTCAACAAGACAAAGTACGACCATGCTGAGTCCAAGGTTCCTGTTGGGTTGGAGTGTGAGGGAATTTGAACATCACCTAGGCAGGCTGTGACATTGGAAGACACGGACAATGGTGTAATGTGGGAAACATAAATTCTAAATCTAGAGTGACTGAATTGCTACAGTATCTATTAATATCTTAGAATGTGATTTTTATAAACATTTTATCATGCAATCATGCAAGCAACACTGCAATTGTCACGGAAGATTGAGGATCGAAATCTTCGGAATGGACAACTGGGGATCCTCACCACAGCGTGCCAGGGCAACAGCACATGTAGCAACGTTGGTTAATGTGGTCGTCCAATGGCAGTTTTATGCCGATTTTCAGACTCTCCCAGCATGACCCAGCTATGTTCAGTCACATTTTGCTCAAGAGCCTTGCTGCGGTTTTGTGTTGCTGGTGCTGATGGTGCTGCTCCTGTAAAGCTCCAATCTACAGCTATTTCTGCATAACAACGATGTTTTGGTTGTTCCCCCATGTCCATGCACAATGAAATGACTGAAACTTCCGTGCTTCGCCGCTGGCAAGAGCTGATCGCCACTCAACAGCTCATTTCACAGCTCCACAAAGAGATCCAAATGCCAGCAGCCCTTGTACGAACGAAACTCGGCGTATATGGCGTATATACTTCCGCTGGTAGTATCCCAAATCTTCTGAGGTTTGGCTTATCCCATTGCCTTCGTTGACAGGCTGGGCTTGCTATGCTTGCTCAAGCTGGGGCACGGCTTGCTGCTGTTCCACTCGTTGGCCATAAAATACCTCAGGATTTCACGTTGGGACCCGAAAGACACCAGATGAATCCAGCGGAAAGGGTTCTGTGTCATGACATATGTTTCATCGGGGATGGCGACCATACCCTTGTTTTGGAAACAATAGTAGGACCATTGAAACCAACACTGGAGTTGTGCGAAACTGTGCAAAATCAAAGGGACACCATATGACACGCGGGCGGGGCCTGTGTTCCTCGATCAGGCTATTTCGATTGTCCTCGAAAATGGTTTGAAGCTTGAGATGCCGCGTTCCTGCACTGTGGAAACAGTGACGGTCCATACTTAATATGAATTTCACGCAATGAGTCGAAAATTGGGCAGTACAGTAACCAAAAAACCTTCTGTCACTGGTTGAAAAAGGGATTAGATGCAAACAATCTCTATGAAACCGGTCAGCTATAAGCTGAAACAGAATCATCGATCACCGGTCTGGTGCACAACAAAAATATGACACAAAAACTGTTTACGACACGGTTTCACCAATTGCAGCACCTTCTTCTGCTCCAGCAGCCAGGTATACCTGCAGTGTAGATCAGTGGCAGTTTCATGCGATAATATGTCAATGTGATAATATATGATAATATAATATATAGTATATGATTCTGATGTTCGCCAATGCTCGCCAAATTGAAGTTCTGAGGTTTCATTAACAGAATCGGAAACCAACACATATTCAACAAGAAACCATCCCATAGATAGTCCACTCATTGCACTTTGCACAGGTTTGCATGTGACCCTTGGCATTGACCCAGTGACACTGCCTTCATCTCAAGACCAGGTTGAGTTGATTTTTTGATGCAGCTGATAAACAATCCATAGTCCGCATGAATCCGCATGATCTTGTTTCAGACTGGATTGATAGATTGGCAATGGCATCTCAATGTAACAACATTGAGTGCACAACGCGCGGAATTGCATGGTGTGAGAGCTGGAAAGTCTGCATAGTGGCAGCATGTGGCAACTCTCTTTGGATCAGAACAAGTTCCTTACCCTAAACTCCGCAATTCCACATGGAGAAGTCTGATCACAGGTTGATACGGCCATTTTGGAATGCCGACTGGTTGGTTTCAAGACCTTCCAGGAAAAGAACACACACAGTCAGTTGGGATGATTGATTATATCCCCCAATATATTTATAAATAGCATATAATCCCATAATCATCAGCTCCAATCACAATCCCATAACAGTGTTAGAAGGAGCGGGCCGGGCCTTGCACACAAAGTGAGACATCTTGAATTGAAAACATACCAATGGAGTCTGGCGACACGTTGCTTGGGCAGCACCAATGGAGGGTTCAGAAACAGCCATGGGTGTGTCTAAAAGTGTTGTATATATTATATACCCCACATATTCCAGACATTTTCAGACAAAACCACATGAAATGTTCACTGTTCACTGTATAAGAATATCAATATTCTACTATTTGACAAGAAAGTACACTACAAAGTAGTGTGTTATTGAGCCAATGTGTTGAACATAGATTGGGCTGCTTTCCAGGTCAGTCCTTATCATTGTACATTTCCGCTTAAATTCTCCATCATAGCGTGACACAGTCACTAAATATATCTTCCAATCAACCCAGAGGTCAAGATGTTACCCTCCAGTAAATTAGCATAGACATGCATAGACTAGATCTTGACATTCCATGGAATTCCATCCTTTCCCTACAAAAAACCTCTATAAGTGGTGAAGATCCACACAATTTTGTCCATTGTTTCCCTATGTAAAAGAAATCAAAAGAATCTATACATGGTGAAGTTCCAGATAATTTTCTCCATTTTCGGAAGTTCAGTCCATTCCTTGATGGCCGTTGGCCTGTTCGCCGGGGTTCAGCTGAAAAGGTCCTTCAATGGTTTCAGTGGTGACCAGTTCGGAGACCTGACACCGGCCATCCGAAGCCCACGCGAAGGTGGTGTAGATGGGGCATCCAACAAGAACGATCCAGTGATATATTGTTGATTAATGTTAGTATAGTTATATGATGGTATATGGATCAAAGAGATGACAGCTTTTAAAAAAATGACAGCCACTGCTGCAAACTTGATGCACCAGGTTTGGATGGAGCCATGATATTGGATTCCTCACAGAAATCGAATCAAAACAGAAGGGAGACGGACTAACATAGGCAGCATAGGCCAGTTTGGCTGGGCCCATCTTGTTAAATTTACTAATCTCCAAGAGTAATAGGAGTGGCCACTGGGACGTACAGGAATCGCAGTACTAGCGGAGCCACTGCGCACTTCACCCGTTTTCCAGTTTGCATGGACAATGAAATCCTGCATGCTGGTGATCGTCACGGTAACTTTGTGATCCTTTGTGAGTTTGTGAGTGTTCCAACGAATTATGAACATGTCCCTGCTACAGAATCCTTCGTGTATCATTCATCATCTTCATCACAATCTCACATGGGCTGAGCTCATGCGAAGTGAGAACCGGAAGGGCTTCCCTCGAAGAGCGTCAAACCCCGACACACTTGGCCAAGGGCATCCACCTGACAGGAAGACGAACTGTTGGTGTAACATAGACTGCATTAAAAAAAAAAAAAACATCACGGCAAAGCATCCTACAATTATAAACTTATATAAATGGCAATATAGTGCATATGATTAATATTGATTAATTATGATTTTATATGTATAGATATAGTAACAACATTGGATCATCCTTCAGGGCCTCCTTCCTGAGATCCGCCAGCTCAACCTGGCAACTCCTCCGCTCCAAAGCCGTGAAGTTCGGATGGATTTTGTGTCACTTTTTGAACACACATAAAAAAAAAAACATATAATTAGCACCAGAGTGATCCCTCTTGATGAATGATTCGTAATAATGAGTAGTGCCCTCATCAAGAGAAAAGGTCAATACCCCCATGCTTATGGTATGTAAATGTATGAGTTTGTTTGAAAAGAGGGTACCGGGTGTCGCAAAATCCTCACCATCACCATCACCATCACAATCACCATCATCATCATCATCACCACCATCATCATCATCATCACCATCATCATCATCATCGTCATCACCATCATCATCATCATCATCAGCATCATCATCATAACAAGGGCAAGTTTGAGTGCATCCATGATTTTCAACCAAATATGATTCTCACCAGATTCTCAATTCAAATGGCCCATGAACTGATGATATCCCCCATTTCCTCGGTTGTATTGTATATATAATTATATAATATTAAAATTATTAAACATTCATATCTCCCATAGAAAATCTCATGAAACGCAAGGAATCCCATAGAATACCCAAGATGTTTACTCAAATTCACCACAAGTTCCACCATTTTTTCAACCAGCACTTGCTCCTCAGCTGATCTCCACGAACTGCACTTGCACTGACCTCCAGGGTGGAGCCAAGGGTGGTGCCCAAATTTGGACCCCCAAACCATCCCAAATTGGTGATTGTTAAGTATCCTTAGTAGGGAACTCCATGGTTTTGGTGGGGTATCTATCTACAGCAAGTTTGATATATACCCGTGATAAGTCTTGATATGAATATATATATATATATATATATATATGTACGTATATATAATTATATAATCAATATCAAAGGTGGGGTGGAGAACGATCAGTAATCATGTCAGAATGTCTAGCAAGAATAATGGGGACGTTCAAGCCTCTAGTAACTCTAGTAGTCCTTGACGACTTTGGTCCCAGCTGTCTTCAAATCGAAGCATATCTTTGGGATATATCCAAAACTTGAGACCATCGCATTTAAACGCAGCACGAACTTGTCTTCATCCACTCATATCACTCTCCCCGAGTTGGGTAGAAAAATACCTGTTGTAAAATCCTGGTCACGTCAAACACAAGTACGGGATCAGAGTCAGATCGGGATCAGAAAGGGCGTCCATCTGTCTCACACTCAAGAGCTCTACAACCTGACATACAACTTGACACTCAAACCAATTTCCAGTATTTCCAGTCAGCCCGACTGAAACGCTTGCAGATTTGGATGCTCTTAATGAATCTTAATGAACCATGTGAAACATACTCTAAACTGAGTTTATAAGGGCATCATGTCATGGCCTGCAGAGGTGCATCATTGACCATCTGGTTGCTCTCCGAGGGCAAACTCCTGGCCGATTGCCTGCGACTGTCGGGGAAGCGATTGTATTGATCCGGCAAAGAACGAGTTCCTTTAGGTACAAGTAGTACTGCAATGATTAATGATTGATTAATCATTAATATTCATTAATTATATATCATTAATAGTGATAGAAACATTATAGTGATAGAAACATTAAACACAAACTTGGGTTGAATGATTGCTGTGTGGCCAAACAACTGGGAAGGCATGGGAATACAGCTACAGGACTGCAAAGTAGCTTGCAACCCTCCGCTTACCCGATAATCCCAGTTGAAAAACAACATGTCTTTCTGTGCGTCATTGTCCGCTGACCAATCCGCACGTCCAGTTGTTGTCCATCCATGACAAACCATGACATGCACCGACCCCCAATGTTTTCCCCATTCAAATGGCCATTAAATCGGTATGTATATACCATACCCCATTGTTAGACAAAGCATCAACTATCATATTTCTGGGTTAAACACATCATCAATCAGTAATTCCCATGTGTTCTTTCATTAATTGCCATTAAATTGCTGGGTAAAAGATCCCACTAAGAAGTTGTTCCATGTAATTCCCATGCTTTTTTCATTACATCTCCATGAAATCCGATGAAATATCTATGAATTCCCATGCCTTCCCATAAAATATCCATGAGTTCCCTTGAAATGCAAACAAACAAAGCCATGCCTCCCATCTTGCTTCAACAAAGCCATCTCTGCAGTGGAGATTGGTCTGACCTGGACACGGTGGACACGGTGCAGATTTGGTCAGTTGCATGGCATTCATGGTGGTATGGTCATCCATCCCATACTAATCCAAACATCATGGATCATCACGGGTATATAACATGAATATACATGAACTAAATGAATCAAAATGATGATTGGATCCCTTTTTTTGGGGATGACTGTCCCCCTTTTGCCCCTTTTCTGGGACAATAAAGCATGGTTTCACCATGGCGCATAGGATACCAAGGGTTGGTCAACCAGAGTGTGCCCAAACACGCAATGAGACGCGAATCCCCTGGTTTTTTTATTTCTCCGATTTAGGTTTGCTATGGTTTGCTAGAATTTACCCTCTGTCAAACTTAAATCTGGTGGTCAAAATTGAGAATGCTACTGATTGGTGATCAATCATGAATCAGCAAAATCCATGATATCCAACCATCATGATCAACTCAAATTTCACATAGACTCTCTCTAACACTCCCCCAACAGCTGAGATGGGTTGACTCCAACGATCCTGAGACCCTAGCCACAATGTTCATGCCAGGTGCAGCCTGGCAGTAATGGTATGGTCTGTGCAGCTGTAGCATGTCTGCCCTTTTTTGAAGAGCCCACAAAATGTTTGTTTTTTTCTCCAGCAACCATGGGGAGATTCAGAAAATTCAGCTGAAAGTTGAGAATCCCTTGCTGCGTTCAACATGCAATAAATGATAGATATCATAGTGAATGCAACGAACGCACTGAATGGATCTGAATGGGAGAAATCAAGTGGCGTACCGAGTACCCCACATGGCCAATGTCCCGCCTGTGCCGCCGCTTTCGCAGCAGCTGCCATAGCGTTGAAACTCTCCGCAGTCACAGGCTGGCGACAGCGCGGTCAAGGAATGTCCCAACGTGCGAAGTCACCGGGTACTTGCAAAATCAGCAATTGGTGTAATTCTCTGGACCGCCATTGCTGCATTTTACTTTGAGATAAACACCACACATCAAATGTCAAAGGTCCGCCACGGTTTCTGGCAACAAGCAATCTATAGATCCTAGGCCCTAGGCAAGAAGCAAATCTGCGCGTGCAACACATGAGTGTTCACATTAATGCAGATCGCTGTTGCTTACGTCTAGCTTTCCTGACTCCCCAGCCCAAAATTTGAGGTTTGATCCAATGATCATCAGTTTCCTATGTCTCGTGTTTCAAATGGCCGTTTTTGGACAAGTCCATACATCATTCATGAGCCACTGACAATTGCACCTCACTTCTGTAGCGAGGTGTGTTCGGAGCAGAGGCTGCTGTCTGACATTTGACCGATCCAATCCACCACGGAATCACAGCAATTGGAAACTTTGGCTTGGATCATAGATCAGAATAGGGCGTTAATATGCGTTATGTTGCAGGAATTTTAACACCGCCGGTTTCAAACAAATGGCTGCTGCTTAGTGTGCAAAGTATTTTCTGAAACCAGGATCCAACAAATTTGACAAATGCGATACCTATGGTTCACTAACATGATCTATCAATTAAATATATATTAAGATATATTAAGTTAATATTTACCAATTGAAAAGGGGTACTTCCCATTCTCAGCTTATATGTATTATAATTATATAATAATAATTATTATATATATACACATATTTATTATAAATATTAATTATATATATATATCCAATTTAAGGCATCCTCGCAGGATCCTGTATAACTATACCCTGCATTCTCTCATAAGGACACATTTGCTTGATCGTCTCAAATTCAAAAAGCTAGAGACGCATTGTTGGATCGTCACTAGGTCGTGGGTCCTGTTACTGTCAACAGGAGATGTCACGCTGCCACTCATTTCTATGAAAACATGTCACTCTCACAGCTTTTTGACCTACAAGATCTGCAAAATCACCACTTACATACGACTTACATACCACTTCTAAATGGCCACCTGGCCCTTCCGTTCGAAATGTTCCATTGATCCTTGCGGTGTGAACCAAATCCCGTTCAGCCTCGGCCGAGTTTGCCATAGCGGCTGCGCGGGCCACCTGACACAACGCGGATGCGGCATCCAGGCATTCTGAGAGTAAGCCGCAGGGGCAAAGCTCTGAACACTTGATAAATCTTGATGATATAAATGTGGAAAGAACGTAAATGTATTGGGATGAGTTGGGTTCATAGATGGTCATAGGAGTTTGACAAGCATGAACATGGGATGGATCGAGTTGAAGAGGCTACAGAACGAATGTCAGATCAGGTCAAATTGCAGATGGAAAGAGTTGCGTGGCTTCTGGTGGCAGCCGATAATGGCAACATTGCAATTACCTGGCCAGTTCATATCCATCTTTGATTATCCGGGAATCAACTATGAAAACCGAAAATCCATGAACATCCCAGATAATCATGATTTATCATGTATAGATTATTATAGATTGATATTCCCAAGATATTCCCAAAATATTCCCATAAAAACCCTCCATTTGAAAGGGGCGGTCTACCGCCCATTGGCTGCCTTCATGGCGTTTTCCATCGGACTGGGCGAGTCCGGCCTGAAAGAATTTTAAACCCTGAAAAAACCGCTGACCATAAGAATGGACACCAATGTGTGAATCTGATTGAATATTGATTGAATATATGTATGAATCTTATGATTCAGATACTTTAAGTCCAAGACAATCCAGGAGAAAAATGATGTAAAATGATGTATGAAATAAATTGAAACACAAAATAGTTGGACTTCCCGTGATTCCGCCTCACCGAAGGTCTAGCCGTCATCATGGGCACCTGCATCAAACCACTGCGAATCGCCCAAAATCGGTGTGGCTGCGCCGACCTTGACTCCCTATACTCCTTGCAGTGATCGTTGGCCAAACACATGGCTTTTTAAAGCGGCGGACACCGGCCTTCCGTGGAGTGCTTGGAGTCAAGTAAGCCAGAGGATTGGCAACCTGGAGATCTTCATTTTGTTAGTGGATGTTGTTGGTGGTTTGGATCTCTTGGATGGGTACCAGTACGGTATGGGTACGCGGCCATGGGTCAGAAAACACAGTTTTTACACCAGAAATGGCTGGTAAGAGGACGTTCATCCCCAGTAGTGGATCCATAATGTTGCATAGCTATATTCTGCTGAATTATGCTATATTCATGTTCAACCAATCCCCATAGATGACTATCATACATGTACCGGATGATGTTGGATGTTGCTCAAATCTGGCCCCTAGAAGAACCTAGAACACCCTGCGCTTTGAAGCTCCGGTGTCAGCCTGCGGTACCAGTGGCGCAACCATGGGGGCAGCTTGTGGCTGCGTCACCATTCGTGGTGTGCTATGTCCAGCTAGAAGAAATGAACCTGTCAAGCAGTCACCATCTGGGTGCCTCCCAAAAGTTGTTCAAAATTCAGTTGCTGGTTGATTGAATATGATTTCATGAGGGAAAATAGCCTGGGGCAGTAGGGGCAGTATCACCTTTTTTTTGTCAAGTCAAAGCGGGAACAGGATGGATCAGGATGGATCAGGATGGATCAGGATGGATCAGGATGGATCGGGATGGATCAGGATGGGCCATGGGCGAAAGGTCAAATTAAATGTCTTACGCCATCTTACGCCCAGCAAAAGACACGTCAGCGGCATTGTACATGAAATGAGTTGGTTTGACTTAGTATACAGGAGCATATCTTCAGATTCAAGAACAAACTTCATTTTGACACAAAGCCGAAGGAAAATTGGGTTACAAAAACAGTAACGTAAAAAATATTTAGAATTTATGTGCGACAAACACCTTTCTTGTTCCCATGATCACAAACAAATGCATCAAGAATGCACATTGTTGAAACGACCTTTTTGCTTCAAGGCAGGATCCGTACAACATCTTGAGATGTCTTGAGACACTTTTTTGAAACACCGCACAGCTCAAGGTCTCGAACGGATTCACAATAGAGATCCAACAAGTGAGAATGGCCACCACACAAATTTGCTGATCAGGTGTTCTATAGATTTCTATAGGTTATCAAAATCTCCGGCAAGAAACGCTGCAAGAAATCTTATGCACAAAAAGCGAGTCTATCACATTCAAACACGACCATATTCGAAAGGGGAAGCCCATTGATTTCTTTTGCTTTGGTGCAGTCAAGAGATATCAAGAGTCTTGGCAAGTGGAAAAAGCATACAATACTTCACTTGTATAAATTAAGGAACATGGCCACCAACCTCCCGTTAGGTTTGCGGGCTCTCAGAAGTGCAAAAAGGCTAGCAAAAGCAATGGAAGGCTCACGCCATCCAACTCATGAGATCATGGCAAGAAGGTTCAAAAGGAAGAGTGACACGCATTCTCACAGAATTATGAGGATGGTTCTAAACTTAATTTTTCGGAAAAAATAGCACAGCAATGTACAGTATACCCTCTGCTAATTTGCTACATAGCTATTGAACAACCGCCCATAGAAATGATTGATATTTACCCATTAAAAATGGTGATTTTCCATAGTTATGTTAGTTTACCAAAGGGTAATGAACAACAAATTTGATGCTGGACATCCTGTGTTTTCCAAGGATTTGGAGTCGACCCTTCTTGCCTCTCACTGCTGTTTAGGCAGCTGATGTCGTGGTGACGGTGAAACTTCGTCAGCCAACTCACACATGTGCTGCAAACAGTTTGAGACACTGCAGGGTTGCTGTTAGGGAATAGTTGAAGTATGTTGAAGTATGTTGAAGTATGTTGAAGTGACGAAAACATCCAGATCTCCAACATGTTCCAACTGTTCAATACTTTTCATGTGCGGCCACGGCCAACTTATTTAAAAACTTGGTCTGCAAACGACAGGATAGGTCAGGTGCCCAAAGCTTTTCAGCATCGGAATCCCGTACCCCAGTCGCCGACACCTTCCGATTTTCTTGGATCTGTATCGCAAACCAGGCCTTACAACTGTGAAACTTCAAGTACATTGACTCGCGCTAGTGCATTGTGAGGTCTGATATCAACACAGCAATTTTTGATAATTTTTGCAAATGAACACTTGAAAAATATTGAAAGGAATGGATTCGAATGGATGGATTTTGGCAAATTCACCTGGACTCCACCTCAGACCTCAATCCGAAGAGATCCGAAGAGTGAGTCTCTTTGGCTCAGCTCTTTGTGGTCTTCTTCATCTTCGAGATAGGAACGCCCTTCCTTGGTGGGACTGGTGCATCCAACACAGTCGCCAAAATGACCAGCAGTGAACACCAACATACACCAACCCCAAGGCCATCGCAAAGTCCACAGATGACCTCTCTACACTGCGGCCAGGGGCATTGTCTCTATTCTGTGCTCGGTAGGATCGAAGTACTTGATCTCGCACTTTCCTTTCTCTTCCTGCCCGGCAGTTGGCAATTGCAGTTGGCAGCTGTCTATGGTGGGGTAGAACGATAGAATATGATAGAATGATATATATAGAATGTATTTTTTGGAGCCACTAACTGCCAAAGCGCAAACATGACCGTGCAAACCCAGCTTCACTGACATTCAAATGATGCACCGTGTTGTGGTCACGGAGTCTGCTCGAAGCTGGAATGTCCTCGTCTACCACTATCTAATATGATCTACTATAGTACATCATTTCTTTGACTTCTCAATATTTAGTCAAAACCCCCCACGGCGCCGCCTTCAGCACTGTGGCCAGCACAGCACCATGAATGCCATCAACACCCTGCGACAGAGGTAGATAAAATGACAAGATGACATAATATGACATAATATGACATAATGATGGAATACAATAGACGGGAAAAAGCCTTGCTGATTATGGGATAAATACATATACAGGATTGTAATAGGGTTTTAGTGGGAATGCAAACGGATCTGGATAAATCATAAGGATTCATCCTGAAAAAATGGCAAATTATGATTCCCCCAATTCAAACTAACCGCATTCCAACGTCGCAACGTGTCATATTTTTTCCAGAACGAATCAGTCCAAAAACTTTGTCGGTTTTCGCTAATACGATCACAAATGACGAAGGATCTAAAGAGATCTAAAGAGTGTGTTCATTTCCGAACCCTGACGCTGAAAAGTTTATGTGGAACATATGGTTGCACAAACAGGCCGTGTTGTACCCTTTCAAACCACCAAACCCTGCTGAAAGTTTTGCAGTTCACTGGGTATCAAATCGATTCATTCTATATATATTTTACAATTTGAGGCCTGGAATAGGTAGAGGTTGAGTTAGCTAAAATTATGTCGATATTTCAAGTTCTTTGGGATAGTCCAAAAATGTCCAAAACATTCCGGACTTATATAGGTGCACCCTTAAAGAAGCAAAAGCGGCCTCCACGAGGACCACGTCGCCACTACCCAGCAACTCGTCTTTGAGGTCCTCTGCAGTTTTTCCGCCTTCCACATCACCGTCCTGTGCACACATCGATTACACATCGGACACATCGGACATCATCAAACCTCCTGGAAAGAGATGGAAAGATCATCACTTAAAGCTGAATAAAGCTGAGCTCGGCTTCTGAGGGCTCCCAGTCAAAACACCCCCAAGCACACATTTTGCAATTGCTCGTCTGCGTGGCCTTCGCCATGAAGTTTTCATCCTTGGCTGAAGGGGCACATTCCCAAGGGAAGGATCATCCTTCAAGGACGGACGGACAAACGATGCAACGTGAGATGAGGATTCTAAGCTTTGTGCAATCCCTTTTTGGGCATCAGCAAAACCTCCCAAGTAGCGATTCAAGAAGGGACCTGAGCACAGAAGGGTTCAATGAGCTTCATTGTGAGAACAAACCATCACGAATCACAATAAAACAAAAGTGGATAAAAATGGCCGGATATGGCCGGTCGATGATTGGACCTGATCCCACACCCAGTTTTGTTCGAAAGATTCCAGGCTAATTAGTAATCAATGGTTTTTGAAGCTCTAATTGCATCTATGTCAGCCTTGCCACCGACTTGCAGGCCCGGTTCTGAAGGCTAGTTGCAACCATGAGAAACCAAGGTACGTAGCGCCACAATTGGGCCAGTAAGGAAAGTCTTCCTCAGGCCCATACCGCAACTGTCATTGAAATCCCATACGCTTTGACAGAATGATCCAAGGTCTATGTGGCCATGGGTCAATATTATCACCACCAACATGGGTAAAGCCTATTCTGTTCATTTTGGGAATGGACATTGGGGTACCAGGGTTTTGACCCATTCCACTTGTGTACAAGTCCTTTCAACATCTTCGAGGTCTCTATCTCTCACGATGCTTGCCATCGGTCAAGAGTCTGCAGTTCGAAAATCTTCTCCGGAATGCCCTGGCCTAGCAGGAAGTTGCACACCTGCCAGGAAGTGCCATATTCAACTGGGGATCCCCCTCTGCCACAAGACCCATTGAGGACCGAGGACCACAAAGTCACTGGATTTTCCTCCGCCTCGTTGCTGAAATGATTGCAGCTGTGCGTGAGCAAGTCGTAGGTGTGAAGGCCGGTATATCGCTCCTGTGCAGATCCGCTTTCCGAGCTTTCCATGATGTCATCCCACTACGGTCATATCAAATGCTGGTTGCTGCGTGGAATGAGCGAAGCTTCTGTCACCAACGCATGTAGCGTGTTTGTTGGAACAGCACAAACCGATGCAACATAGTAGCAAGCCAAGTAGTCCATCAATCTGGCACCAATCTCGAATTATATAGTGTCAACCTGTAATTGGATGTAATTGGAAGGGTTACCCCCAAAATGGTGATCAATTGCTATGCTATGAAAATTGGTCACCCGCCTGGCCCGTAAACTGATTGGGGCTTTAGCAAAATCCTGGGACATTCACCGCCCTGGACCCGTCCTTCACTTCGGCTTGCAGCCAGCTAACAAACTCCTGGAGCTGCACAGCTGAGGTGGATTTCTGCGTTAACCGAGTTCAACTACTCGCAGAACTGCCAAATGTGGGTATATATGAATTAGTAAGGAAAATCTTGGACCAAAAAAAATACAGTTCCATCCAATTCCGTGTGATTTTCCACTTGTTTTCCGTTGCTTTTAAGTAGGAACACCAACATGAAATGATTGGGGGTCTACCGGGTCTATCGGGTCTACCTCCATGACTCGCGTAACCGCCTCATGGGTCACGAAGGTGTACCCAAGTCTCACCACCGGCAGTTCAGGCTTTTGCTCAGACCTCCACAAATCACTGGCTTCAACAATGCACCGATCTGCATTCCAATGCACTTATAGTATTATCCAATCAAGATAGTTATATTGACATAATATATTTACATAATTTAACATAATTATGATCTGCAAATCTGCTATGGATCTATGAAGAATTCCACAGATGTGTATTGATGAACTATGGAACTACCTGCTCCGGCCTATCCAGCTTGATGCCCCAAGGACTGGTCAAGGGCTCTCCAAACTGCTTACGACAGGGTGGGTCACTGCGGAACAGCCTCCCACCTTGGTCAGCTCGCGTCAAAGTAATTTGGGCTTTCTTAAAATGTGGGATCCCCAAGTCACCATGGGATTCCTAGTTATAAAATGATCAACTGACTTGGATGATTACCCATTAAAATGGGAACCTCCAAGTGGATAGAACCAAGATGACCACACAATCAAAGATTTCAAAGGCCCAGACCATACCAGTATTCAGATCCATACACCAACACGCCGGTGTGAATGGCCTGGGGGTGTAGCAAAATGCTGAGGAATGCTGGTTGAAAACAACCAGGGGATATGGCATGGCCCTAATCATCCCATACGGAAAACATAAAACTACACAGGCCAGGACTCCTTTGCTATGACCCGAAATGGGCAGGCCAGTAACATGTCTTCAAATATTCATAAATATTCTATATTTCTATCATTTTCTATCTAGATATCTAGATCTATTCATTTTTAGGATGTAAAAGTCAGGGTACCAATGGGTTTTTCATGACCCCCGGCCATACCCCCTCAAGGTCCTCACCTCTGCGCTCTTCCCCAGCAGCAGTGGTCCTAGCTTTGCGGCCATGCCCTTGGAGATGTCGTACGAGAGAATCTCCACCTGAAAAAAAAGGAGAGAAATCCTGGGGGAGTTTTATATAATTACAAACCGTTGGCTCTATCACATTCATAGTATCAATAGCTCAATAACAACAATAATAGCAAAAACATATTAATGACAATAATAATATGTAATATTGATAACAAAATATGTATTACAATATGGTAATATGGGTTGTTGGTGGTAATTGGTAATGATATGGTGGTTGTTTCAATCTGTATCTGTATTACAGTTCCTCAAAACGAATGGACATGAGTTTCCCGACTTTTTGGATACATTGATGGGTTTCCACTTTTCCATAAGTTGTTAGTCTTCGACCTCCCTGGGGACAAGTTTCACCTTCCATATAACAATTATATGATATGTTGTTACTGTTCTACCTCTTTGAGAACAAGTACCGTTGTCTTGATTTTTTTTAAACTTGATACGGGAACTTCTGATTGATGAATGGATGCATCTTACTAGCAGCTGCTTTGACATCGCTGAGTCATTGAGAACCGAACGGGTTGTTTCCTTGGCTTGCAATGAGAAACAATCTAAAATGGCAAGGACTAGAATGGCAAAGTGTAAAACGGCAAGAATTGACATGTTTGCTGGAAGACTCATCTCAATGAACAGTTTATTGCACTTGCAGCACAAGAAAGATTGCAACACCTGGAGAAGTGAGAAAACTTTTTGCGCGGAAGCCACTGGAAACACGTTTAAGAGCAACTCGCTCTTCTAGCCATGCGTCTTTCGGCCAAGGATATAGGCCATGACTTCCCAAAGGTCCACCTTGCCGTCCATGTCAACCTGAGAGGGTCCCGTGGAAGAAACCCTAAAACATCACCGGGAACAGCATGGGATATCATGGTTATACATGAAAAATGGTTTTGTTTCCTCTATACATGTTCCCTTCTCATCCACTTCTATCCAATTCTGGCACTCTAGCACTCTAGGTCAGGTCTATGGTTTAAAAAAATATACTAGTGGTGTGAAAGTGAATGCTCCTTCTCAGCTGCAAATATTCCTTGGTCCCCATCACCAGTGTCCTGCAAATTGAGACCATTTCTGAGCAGCCTCGCATCTGCATTGGCAAAAACGTCATCCATCATCTTTCTAACCTTGCGGACAGCGAGTCTTGAAGGTCATAGCTGAACTGGTCCACTTCAGCGAGTGAAACTCTTGTTTTGGAACAACCAAAAAATACAAACTGGGTCATTACCAATAATACCATCGTTGTGAGAATGAACATCCACAAACAACATCTATATTATATTATGTTCGTGTGAAAACTAGGGTGCCGTTTGAGTCTGGCACATACTTACGTTCGAGTTTCCTAGAATTGGGAACCCCAATTAATTACTATGTTCGTTACCAAACACAGAACCCTTGCTGTAAAAGGTTTCAACTTGCGGATCCCTCATTTTGAGAAATCCATAGTTTTCCACGTATTTTCGGAATTGAATTTGCCAACTTCGGGTATACTGTATACTGGGAAAACACACATTTTTTGCACAACCCCTACATGTCATCCTCTGGCGCCTGGTCCATCTTGCTTTTCTCTTCTTTAGTGATCTTGCCGTCCGCCACCGACAATTCCTGGAGCCTGCCGTTGGTCGAAACAACCGGAGCGCTTGTTTCAACAATTCATTCAAGAAAACGCACATGGTTTTGAAATTCTGATTCCCGGAGCACTTTTGGAAGTTGACATGTCGAAAAATTGCACGCCGTTGTGGAGCGAAGCACATTTCCAAGTCAAAAGTGCTAAAAACTGATGGTCTGGGACCACTTTTCGAAGTTGAGATGTTCAAAAACAGTTCGAAGTCAAAATGTACAAAACACACCAGGTTCGGAGCACATATGTTGAATAATTGCACACCGTTGTGGCGCAAAGCGTATTTCCAAGCCAAAATGTTAAAAACATCACATGTTCGGACCGCTTTTAAAGTTTCAGATGTGGTTTTGCGACACCTTCCCAAAAACGATGGCAGGTGTGGGACATTTCAAGAGGATCTGCAAAGATGTATTTCGCGTGGCAGGCGCAGTACAAGAGACATGTTGTTCATCAGCGATGTTAAGAGGTCAGGGCGCTGATTTCCTGAGAGGCATTGGTACGAGGCCGTCAGCTCTGCACTCAGCGTTCCATTGTTGAAGGAAGTCTCGCAGAATTGCTTCGTTTTTGATGCTATCAACTTCGAAAATTGGGGAAGTCTCGCACGCTTTTGAAGTTGTCAAGGTCAAAAAGTGAGGAATCTCGCAGAATTGCTTCGTTTTCAAACTTGCAGAAAGACAAACAGATAGATAGACAGATAAATAGCTAGACAACTACAACTGCAATCAACTACAGCTACAACCACGCTACACTACCACTACAGCTACAAATACAAAAGACAAATATACTACGTCACAGTACTCATTACAGTACACTACGCTACATTGCACTACGCTACACTAATTACATTACACTACGCTACACTACACTAGACTACAACTAGAACTACAGTACATTACACAACACTACGCTACACTAATTACACTACACCACGCTACAACTACAACTCCAACTCCAACTACAACTACGGCTACAACTACAACCACAACTATCACTACAACGCGACTACAACTTCAACTACACTTCGACTACACTACACTACACTACACTACACTACACTAGACTTCAACTACAGCTACAATTACAACTACAGCTACAACTACCACTACTGTACACTACAACTACAACTACAACTGCGATTGCGGTGCACTTCTCTACACCACACTACATCCTACAGTTGCGGGTGAGGTGACCACCGCAACCACTCCAAAAATCACAATCACCTTTCGGTCCATCAACGGATTCACTCTGCCATCCATGCATCACAACAACTCACCTCTCCTATAGTTTCCTATCTTTGAAACTTCTGCCACCGTCTTGTGCGGTAGATACTACTGGTAGGTAGGATTACCATTTTGCATTTTTTTCGTGTAGTTATATTTGTCATTCATGTCAGTGTCATTAATTTGCTGTTATTCATTAACATATTCATCAACAAAAAAAACGGTTTTGACCATTTGACCCAGCCCAACGGGTCAAACGCTTCGGCGCTTTTTTGCCAAGTGGCTTTCCAAGGTGCTCCTGGCATAGCCAAGGCTCAGCGATGCCATAAGAAAAGCTAACACCATAAAATGACATAATGTGGGTAAAACAATGCCATAAACCACCCATTTGGGAATGGTTTATAGTTTATACCACCTATGAAAATGGTGATGACTGGGGGATGGTTTATGGCATTGTTTTACCCAAAATATACCAAAATGGTAATCAAACACATGGCAACACCTGAGAAATCCTCTGTTTACATCGAGGTGTACCGTGCGAGGTTTTGATGAAATCCTATGGTTTGCAGCACTGCCCTGGCCTCAAGTTCCTCCTTTGTGACATAACCATCACCGTTCTTGTCCTCATGTCGGAATACGGATATGAGTCAAAACCCTGGGACCCAAACGGTACCTAAAATAGCTGGCTAATGGATGTTGATTGCCACAAATATGGTAATAATCCCATCCCCATATAGGCATCACAGTAGTGACGTGTGATCATATCTTGAGAGATGTTGGGAGTTGGAGCTGTTTGCTCACCTCGAAAACAATTCCAATGTTGGCAAGTCTTTGAAAGAACCATCTGCGTTTTTCCCCAAACTTGCATCCCAACTACTTGTATTGTTACTCATATTATATATAATATATGTAATTAAGTTAATTATAATATTATCATTTAAATATGAATATACACGACAGTACATACTCCACCCTGCATCAGTCCGTCATCCCAAGCAGCTCAAAGGCCTTCTGAATGTTTCTGAGGTTCCGACCCACTCTCTGAATTCGGAAATCAACCTGGCGGGCCGGCAACGATGATCGAAGTTGCCGAACTACAAAGAAATAGCATGACAAGACACACATTATATCATCAATTATAGATAATTAATGATAATTAGTTTATTGATATGATAGATCATGATAGATCATAATAGATCATGATAGAGCATGTATGTCAATGATGCCATGATATTCATTGATTCTATGTATAATCTATCATGATCAGAGCTTCAGAAACGTCTGCTTTCAAGCAACTTCTGAAGCTTCTTTGGATCCTGCTTCATGGAGGCGTTCAAGTGTTGTCGAAGCCTAAGGAACTGGATTTGGACCTGGAATATCTGGAATTGAGTACCCCATGATTTCTGCTATTTTGCTTGAGCTAGTAGTTGAACCCCTGTTGAGTTGCATCTTTACAGTTGAACGTCATGTTTTGTCGATACCAAAGACATCCCAAGACTAGTTCGAAACTGTAGACAACTCTCAATAAAGTGTCGGAAAAAAAGGTTCAATCTGATGCAGTCTGTACTTTTCATTACTTTTCAACATGATAATGATGAACCTGTGAAGGATAAACTAGCAGTACTTGTTTTTTTTGCGCAAACACGTTGCAAGTTTGCACACAATGCTCTACACTGAGCCAAGCATCTGTCGCATGTGACCCACATCTTCGTTGCCACCAAGCATGCCAGCAACAAATTCTTCCTGGGTATTTGAAGAAAGGCTAGAGATATAGTAAAAGATAGTAACACATAGTAGTACCCAGGGAACTCACGAGTCAACTGATCCAGGTAGTGGACTCAAGACGGTCAAATCACATCAAATCGCAACCTACATGAAACACAAATACCATTCAATCTGCATTGCCATTTTTGGGTCAGAACATGTGCAACACTGCAACACATTTTCCAGGTGCAACAAACAACGGCTTGTGTGCCGGTGCCACCATTTCACCCAAGAGGCATAGGTGACTTTTCCAGAGTTGTCCGTGTCCATAATCTGGAAGTACTCCTTGCAAGACATGGCAAGCGCTACCCAACAATCTGCTGGCACCGGGCCAAAGCCTAATTCTACAATAATGTCAACTTAGGATTAGTAAGACTCTCATTGGTAAATAACACCCCCAATTTTTGGGCAATACAATGTGGTTGTTCCACCTCCAATTATATAGTAACTCAGGAAATAACATCTCCTACCACCCCCAGAATTTTGTGGTACTAATCTAAAATAAATATGATTCCCTTTCACTTTTACAGTAATTGGGGAAATAATGTTGTTGATCCGTCATGGTTCGTTTAAACCAAAAAAACTGAAACAAAAAAAAACATCATCCCTGAAATGATTAATGTTTTTGTGTTTTTTTGATCTTTGTTGCATCAGTAATTGTTTTGGAAGCTCACACAGGGTACCCCCCATGAGTGGTCTCCCCCAATTAAAGCCGGGCGCCCCCCAACTAATAAAGTCCACCTCAGCCCTATGTGTGTTTTGTCTTGTTTTGCCCTTTGCCTTTCTCTTTTACTTTTCTTGTTTCTTTTCATCAATGATGTGAAGGTTTATTTACTGGGGGTGGGTTTTTAGACCACCAAAAAGACCTTGTCAACCTATAGGAAAGGGGGCAGTTTTATTAAGCCGGAGTCGGCGTTACTACAATTCATAAAGTGATGATTCCCAGGAGTTCTTTCATTCGTCCTTGGTGCTTTGTTCGATGAAGGCCGCCTCTTCAGCCGACACTTTGCCTGGATACAGGGCTGGCCAAGTCCCTGACGGCTTGATTCGTTGCGCAACGTGCTTCTCGGCAACAACGATGAAGTGGTCATGGGGTAGCTACATGATGCTACATGTACTTTCATTTACCACACCAAAAACAACAGCGAATCAGCGAATCGAAGAAGCCAATGGGCCCAACAGAAATGAAGAGCTCCGAAGGTCAAAGACGCTGGATCTCTTCAGATCTCTTGGATCTCCTGGCCACCCGGCCACCCCAGAGTTTTATCAGTTTTTATGACTACACCGCGAACGCGACAGCCGGGCCGAGCCTACTTTGACTTCTGCAGCCTCGATCAAAGTTCACAAGACATGAAAATCATGAAAGAGTTAACTTTGGTTAGACATGGTTAGACGTTTCACAGATCCAACACCCCAAAGTTAACTGTTTCATAATCAGTTAGACGTTCCAAATCAGAAATTGACAGACATATGACTTGGCAATTTTTACCAGGCCTTGATCCAAATCTCAGCGAGTTCTTTCTGATCCAAAGCTTGGTCAGCTCCAGCATGTTTCTTGAACTGTTCCTGAAGTCTGCGAAAACCTTCTGAGGACTGGGGGAGGACTAATCACACTAATCAGATTTGTGTACTTATATTTGAATAATGTAGTACGCTGATTAGTGTCATGGTCCTCTATTGTGAGGTTGGGGGGGTGGGCCTCTATTGTGAGTTTTTTTTTAGACCCCGTTTTTTCAGAAATCAACTGAAAGTAGATTCAAATGAATTGAACGTAAATTGATTTCAATTAAAATCCTTTTTTATCAATAGATTTCTTTGAGGTTTAAAAGGAAAATCAATTGAAAGTAGATTCATTTCAATAGAAATCCTTACTTAAGTTGATCATCCTGAGTTCCCCAGACCTGGTCCCCAAGACAATTGCGACTTATTGAGCAGACTCAAATTGTTTGGGGGGGCCCTACACTAATCAGCGTCCAACATTATATACGAATATACTATACGTTTCCCGTTTGTCCAGATTCTGACATCTATATCAGTTTGTTGCCCTTGTTCATCAGGGAAGCACCAACAACTAGTAGGAGTAGCAGCATAAAGACCGAAGCAACGATTCTCGGTTTCGTTGGTTGTATCTTGAATCCCCGCTTCTGCCGCTATTTCCATGTGTTGGCGATAAGAGCTTACATTCCCCATGTTTGCTGGACAAACACCAAATTATTGTTTGCGTCCAAAAATGATTCCCACACAGTACCCCTATTGATTTAGACACTCCCAATGTTTCATTAAGTGTATCTCCGCATTGCTTTGATACACAAGATACCCCGAGTGGTCTCTTCACCATCTGCCGTGTAGACAGTGCGTGCGAGACCATTGCTGACCATCTCAGTTTCTTCATGATTGAATGGCCACAAGCCGAGGTCCCGCATTCTGGACAAAGCCAATTCATATTATTGGTTGTACTGTACATGTTTTTATATTATCCCCGTCATATAACCACCCAATGATATCCGCATTCGAATCATTCGATCCCTTGAGCCTTGTCCGACCATTGTTTTCACCCTCCCCCAGATCCCCTCAGCCACCCATCCATCCCGACGTCTGGGTCCCCAGGGTCCCCAGGGTCCCCACCTCCAAGTCGCACAGCAGGGGTCGTAGCTTCTTTTGGGGCGGCAGGGCCTGGAGCGAAGCCTCCACTCGGTGGCTGTTCCTCGGTGATCGGGGCGGAGATGTATGTGGAGATATAACCACTATGAATTCATCCCAGAAAAGGTGGTCATGATGCCATGATCAGCCTGTGAATTCTGGGATACACCAGGATATTTTGGGTCATGGGCGAATGAGAGGTATAGCGCTACCCGCTATGGCCAGTATCCACTGTGTCCTGGTCGAAAATTCATTTCAACAGTATGCGTTGGTATATTGAGTATATTCAACCATATTCGAACATATCCTAAAACTGATTGCTGATGGGAATGGCTAGCGGCTATTACATGTGTGCAGATTATTGGGGTATCTATATAAGGACCGCCAAATGTACTTAAAAAACGCACGAACTGAAAAGTATCCGATCAGTATCCGATTTTGAAGATTCTCCTACGATTCCCCAAAAAGTTGACGAAACAAGCAAAATCCGATGTTTTGATGTACAAGTTTTTGAAATTGCACACGTGTAGCGCTAAAGAATGCGCACGAGTTGCGCCTTGTCTTGTGCAGTTCCAGGCTTGCATAACTGCAAAAGTAGTACGAAATTATACGAAATTCAACAATAGGCATGACTGACCAAAAACGTATACGATTTACTATGTTTTGTCCTTTTCAGGAAATCTGATAGGAAACCTTGGGGGATACTTTTGTGTAGTGCGAATGATGTTCGATAAAGAGAATGTTCCGTGGATTGGTATCTCCGGGAAGTCTTCAGCATGCATCCAAGAGTCAAACAGCAGCCCAACAGCCCGGAATTGCCCATGCCGTTGCCGACCAGTCCCAAAGTCCTAAATACGTCCTACTCCTTGAATCACGCTGCAGGCTGGATATAACTTCCGAAAAAATTGTCTTTGCAGTACGGGTATGACTCAAAATGGGGTATACCACCATAATGGTAATTTCAATAGGGAAAATAAGATAAAACAAATACATGCTACATCATGCTACTATATTACCCTATTTTCAGACATACCCATATTACATGTATATAATATGTAGTATAATTGTTGCCCATCCTCTTGTTGCGAGTACAACTTATCCCAAATACAAAACATTACAAAACACGGTACTGCTCTGCTTGGTGGCTTTATCAGAGGACCCCATCACACCTCCTGTGCTCGGTGGCTGCCAGCCTTAGCAATCTTCAAAATCCTTGAAGATGTTTCACCAGCAACGATTGCAAGAGGATTTCACACGACTCACGGCCTAAAACACCAAAGAGTCGTTACACTCCAACCTCTGAGGAATTTGGTTTCTTTCACGATCACATATTGAGGCCCCACCATGCAAGATGTGTTGGGTTATGCCAAGGTAAAAAGCGATGGCCAAAAACCATATAATTAACATTGATTAACCATCATCTAGTCCTGTTTTTTTCCGAAATAGCTCGTAAACAGGTCTTTATTCTCCCCAGCCATATATGGATGTCATATTTTTGATCCATCCCCGAGGTATCTGCCGGCCATACCCAGAGGTGTCACCAGCGGTGTACGGGGCGTCAACTGATGCACCTGCAGCATCTTGAAGGATGTTACACAATGTTTCCATGTTGAAGGCTTGTAGTGTGCCATTGGTGCATGAAATCTCCATCTTTTGCAAAAATCTATTGGATGCCACTGGCACCATCAGTATGAAATCTCCATCCTTAGCTCATAAGTCCCATCTTTGCTTGAATGCAAAAATCTTGGGGCCGCACCGGCAGTACTGTGCTGACTGGTCGGAGCTGCGTTGTCCCTGTGGATAGCTGGACCCAAAACCACCACTCTCCCAAGGAACATTGGGCATGCAACAGTCGTCTTATAATGACCACCCAAAATTCCAGGTCCTGACAGGACACCTACGTATCTCTTTCCCATTCCAAGCATTCCAACCATTCCGAGCACATGCCATAGCACATCATCCCATCCAGGGCATGCGGACGCAGCCAGCTGTACAACCGCAACTGGATGGGCTGGATGGGCCTGGAGCACTTTGGCGCGAGGGCACATGACTCCTGGCGACAGAACCGTGAGGGTCCCAGGTATCAGAGACGCCTTCAGCTTTCCCCGAAGGCCGGGTATGACGGAGCTGCCTTATCCTGCTGACTGGAGCACTGAACCTCACATCCGCAAAGCAATTCATTTGATTCAGCAAGCAAACCGACACATTCAATACATAATTGATAAAAAGATTAGCCCTTTACACAGCCTATCTAGACCCATATCTCTATATCTTATGAATATGTCGGTAGTACAACCCTTGAGTTCCCACAATCGTTGAGTCTTTTACCCAGCTCAGCTGAGTTCTTGACTGTCGTCGAATCGCTGAGGCATCTGGCATGGTAGGCCTCAGGTCACTTAGATGTCATGATGTCACCATCCATGGGTTGTCATGATGTCACCTACATCACTGGGTGGTTTTTTAGATGCTGGATGGAATGGAATCTGAGTAAATTGGTTGATCAGAAGTTTTGACCCATTCCATCCCATGCTTCATGAATGGATTTGCTGATATATAGTATGCAAACAGACCATATTTGAATGGTATGGGTATTGGAATGGGTCAAACATATGTTCCCAGATGTAGCGGGATAATAAAGCATCCGTTCCAGGGTTGTGACAGTTTTGACCCATAGCGATAGAGTGTTGCATGGACAAGCTGCTAGTTATTCTTGCGTTCTATCTGCATTGTCATTGGTTATACAGTTATACCTTGTTTGCTCATTACCTCATTGTTGTTTTTTTTGGGCTATATCGCGTATGCATTTGTCATCCATCTTTCTCGCACAAGGTATTATATATCATATACATTGCTACTATTTACTATGTAATGTTGCATGCCATGTACATAGAATAGTAACCAAATATCCTTGCTGCGATCTGCCAAATTGTCAGGGTCAGAAACGCACTTTTTCCTCAAAGGCGGGCCTGCTGCTCCTGTCCGCATGACATGGCAGCTGTGCTTTGGCAAGGTCTAATTGGTACACTTTACTGAAAAGGGATGGAGATGAATCCAATTTCGGAGGTACTAAACTTTAGCCCATCACATCCATCACTAGGATCAGAAAGTCTGCTGATATCAAGATTCTGTTGCTTTGAAGCCACTGAATTCACCTCAGTTCGCACAGTTCAAGAGTTTAAGATGGGAACTCATCCCACAGATGGTATTCAGACTCAATCTCAAACACTTCTCGGCTCTCAATGACCTCCCAGTTTGAGAAGTTTGGGATTGGGATCTTCTCAGCCACCATTGCTAGCTAGTTACAGCATGTTACAGCTAGTTGGTCCTCCTTCATTCGCTGTTGCCAAAGTTCCGCCCGCTCCTGTGCACGATATGTGCGCTTTTCATTCACCCCTAGTGTGAGCATGCGTCAGTGAAACCTTAAGTACCAATACGGGGACCATAATCATCGGTATCATTGTTGCTCGGCGGTTCCGTTTAGTTTTCTTGAAGTAGATCTTGTCTGAAATCCTGCCATGACTACCAGACCAGCTTGTACCTGGTAAGCAAACATGGCAATGGAAAATCCGCCATGTTTGGATGATGTTCCCATTGAAACCTCTGAGATCTCTCAACCCCCAAACTCACCGTTTCCAGCCTCTGCAGTGCGAAACATGGCCATAATCTGAGTGCATGCGACACATCATCAACCAGGTGAGATGCAATTTCTTGCCGCTCAAACAGGTTAAATCATCTTAAGTCATCTGAAATTCCCATTGATAGCTGCTTAGATCCCTTATAAAGTGATATAAAATTGCATGAAGTTGCTGGTTTTTCTTCCAAGGTATCCTTAAAAAAACACCCACCCCTAGCTTAGCGGCCGAACCTGTGCTGGTGCATTGTGGGTCTTGAACTTGGCCATCACCTGAAAGCTAATAGCTGGCTATGGATGTAGATTTGGAGCTTCATCCCCGTGAGTAGTACATATCAGGTGGTCCATATGAAAGAATGATGTCGATTCCTGACATGGATGCATATGATGTACAATGGCGTTTGATCCATATGAAAGAATACTATAAAATAATATAAAATGATATAAAATAATATAAAATACTGATCAATGGTGGACCTGCCCTCCAACATGCCACTGTGAGATACTGTGAGTAGCTTGTTCCAACTGCAACCGCATCCAAACACATTTTTGATATGTTTTGATCACCTGCGACACCATGAAATCCAGCAGCAATTATCATTGCACATCATTGCCCACCAAACAACTGTCACAGGCGAGCCAGGTCGTATGGCCACACAACTTTGGTGGGACATGGTGGGACTCAGATCTCAATGGGGAGCTGTACACTGTCTTTCCCCAAGCTGCAGCAGGATTCCGGCTATGAATTTTGGCTTCGCAGACTCCTGACATCACTGACATCTCCTGACAATTCATCAACGGAATCGCTCAACTGCAACGTTGCATCATTTTTTTCGAGGACTCTTCCTCTGTAACAATGAGTCACTCGTGAGTCCCTTGAAGAGCGTGGGTCTTCAAGCATCTCCAAAACTCCGTCAATGGGACAACAAGCCGCTGCGGTATTTCTCCACTGAACGCACCAGATTTTCTGTGCGAACAACGTCACAAGTCGCAGGACAAGTGCCTACCATACATCCTGTTCCGATTGTTTAAATGCTAGGAGGAACTCGGCATAAATTGAACCCCTGAATGGCCCTGACTAATGCTCATGATAGTTGAAAAACATGTTTCAACATCCTCCCCCATACCTATAGGTGCGGCTCGAAGCAAACTAGACTTCCATCACCTGGCAGTTTTCTGCCAGTCGTGCCGTTCGGTCACCTGCAACTACCTGCAGGGTGTCAAGGGTCAACAACAGCGTGGTTTGTGCCAAAACACTACCGAGCCGAATCTCTTTACAATCTCTCTGCAGCTAGAACAGTGCTAGAATGCTGCTGGAACTATGCCTGCTGTGTTTTGAAAAATCTTAAGTTTCATATGTTTTCCCTTGAATATCACTGCACTGCCTATCACTGCCCAGAAAACCAACATCTTTGTAACCAAAAAAGGTGGCCGTGCCTCGCCCACGATCCATGCCTCAGCTTCGGGTCCATCGAACTCGGGAGGTTGCAAAGCAGCCACAAAGTCCTGTGCCAAAATCGCTGGCATCAATGTGTATGCCAATAAAGAACCTAAGTAGTGTCAACAACTTAAGTATGCCAGATTATGCCAGTATTCCCATTTCAGAGGGCAACCAGAACCTTCCAGGCATTTCCAGACTACGAAATCTTACTGAAGTATACTGAACTGAGAAAATTTGGGTTGGGACCGTTGCCCCCCGCATCCACTGCCTGCGCAGAAGGGAGTGATGGCAAGGCGACCAGCAGACCACCAGAGGTCTCGGCGGAAAAGCCTTTGCTCAGTTGGTAGTTGGCATCCACGCAACTCTCCAACGCCAGCAGACCCCTGGCCAAGATATCCAAGATCAAGGCTTTCAAGGCTTTTTCAGTTTTTAATCTGCATCTGAAGCTATGAAACTGCTAGAAATTCCTGGAACAAAGAATGCATTGAAAGATCGAACAATTCTGCAAGCATTGCATCAATATGCAACTGACGTGTCCATGTGGGAATGGGGTGTTTTCGAAGTATGCAGCATACACATCTACTCACTGAAGCATCATATATATTTTTTTTTTTATATATTATCATCCCATTGTTTCACCAACGAATTCCAGCCAAATGGGTTTGTACAAAAAAAAATGGATACCCCAAACATGAATTTCAATTCGGAACATATGGTAAAGTGATGATCAACATTGAGATTTCCAAGTTTTTCATGGTTTTTCCCTCATGTTTTTTGATGTTTTTCGCCTGATGATAGGCATCTTGCGGATCTCAATGGAGACTTCAGCCTTCTGCACTGCTGCCAGGTTGTTGGCGTGTCCCAACAAGCCGAAGCCTGTGATGTCCGTGGCACCATTGGCACCGAAGCGGCACATGAGTTTGGCAGCGTTCCGGTTGAGCCTCATCATCCCTTTCTCGGCTTTCCTTGGAACTGGATCAACTGGATCGACTGGATCAACTGGATCAACTGGATCAACGGAAGACTGAAAAACACTGGTTGATCTGGAGATTTCATGGTTGTTATCATTCCCACTTGGTTTTCAAATGATGATAGATGGATATAGATGAAATAAATATAAGCTAGTGATAGCTAGTGGATGAATCACTGAACAGTCAAAAACTCGTGGGTTGTCGCGCCACACCTCGTGGAAAAAAAAGGACAGTCATGATCATGATCATCAGAACATGTCTATCGTTGAACATTGGACATAAAACATATATTGAAACCACCAAACAGTTGCATAACCCAGTTGTCCACCTGTTATGAACATTGCTAAAAATAGGGCTTCTTGGATTGTCCAAATTATGATGATCATGAAATGGGAAACATGTTGGACGGTTTATAGGGTCCACTTACCATCGTGTTCAATGAGGGTTGCCCCGATACATATGACTCTAAACGAAGCAACCCCTTCCTGGATCAACTAATGATCCAGTGGTGGTGATATCCAAATACATCCCACTTGCACGCGATTATAGCCTGGTCGCTCACGAATTATGAACGTCACTGGTCTGAGATGCGATCCCCTACAAATCAAAGAAGTTGCTTTCCTTCTGAGTATAAAGGATTCTCCCTTTTTGGAGGAAAACACATGAACCCTATTGAACCCTGCACCAAGGTTTCCCGAGGATAGTGCACAAAGGAAAGCCATCTGTGGAGGTTGAAAAAAGAAACGTGGAAAGGCATGACATGGCATTGCAGCAAGGAAAATCTGAAGATGGATGAAGATAGCTAGTTACACTGTTACACCTCCATATGACAGTACGTCAGTGTGACGATTTTTCCATAACAAAAAACGGTACCAACTTTGAATGACAAAACAAGACTCTGCACGGCCTGCAGCGCAGTGTCCAGATCAATGACAGCCGAAGCTTTCTGCCATTTTTTCTCATCTCCAAGCCACAGTGCCAAGTTGGCAGCGATCTGAGATCCCAGAGGCTTGGTCAACACCAGGACATCGCCGGATTGCAAACCATCAGCTCGAATGATTTCATGCTCAATGAGAGTAGTACTGGCGCATCCCCCCAGGATGGGCCAGGGGTTGAAGACGGTTTGACCTCCCGAGACTTTGGTCCCAGCTTCTTTACAAGCATCGTTGAAGCCTTCAATCATTTTCCTGGTCACGATATCACGATGTTCTTCTTCCATCTTCGTTGACACTGAGAGAATCATCAACATCGTGTCAACCCGGTGAGCGCCGATGGCGTAGAGATCCGAGAGGGTATTTGCACAGGCAATTCGGCCCTGATTGTATGGATCCAAGGAGATAGGGGAAAAGAAATCTGTAGTACTTGCCAAATAGATTGTCTCACTTTGTCCTCCTGCGGCACCGATGGGTATCAAAGAAACATCTGGAGAGTCTTCGGTCAGCATTCGACCATCTCCGATGTTGTCCAGCCAGCTGGTCAGTTTGTCTTGCCCAACCTGGAAACACACCGATGGGGGATCCCCCAGCTGGCGGGTTTATTTCATGAAAATATCCAACCAAACAAATGAATCAAAATGTGGATGATTTATGATGATTTATGATGATTTATATGGTGATTTATATGGTGATTTAAGATGAAATTTATGATGATTTTGGGAACCCCACACTATCCCCACCATCCCCACCTTACAACCTCAGCCTTTTCGTTCCGCAAATTTGGTCAGAACAAAGTCTCGTGGAAGACTTAGGCTTTGCGGATCAAAGAGGCGTCGACGATACTCTTCACACATGGCACCAGCTATGAAGCACGCAACAAAAAAAAATGTAAAATAATGACAAGCGACTTGGCTGAAACATATGAAACACATTGAAATTGAAATTGCTTCCTAGAACTATAGAAATGGAAAAAAAAAACATGATGATGCTGAAAAGTCTGTAGACGTGCGACGCAAAATGTCTGTGCAAGCCAAGTTGAGATAGCCTGGCCGGAACATGTTGTGATACACCAAATATTCATAAATATTCCACAATCTGCAACTGGGATCCCTGTGGGTTTCAAATGCAATGTCTGCCATTACATAACTGCCCATTATATCATAGTCTGTGAGAGTCTCCACTGTCTCTGCGGCTTCCAAAACCCCAGGAATGGCCCTTATTCGAAGTGCATATCACAAGCACAGAACTATCCGGCGCAGCAGTGCCATCCAGCTAAAAACCACAGAAACAACCAGTGTCTACAGGTCCGCAAAAGCTTGCAAAACCCACAAGCTGAGTGATACCAATTATAGATTCGTCAATACTCCGTTACACCATAATCTCACGACAATCAATGCACAAGTTAACCAAAAGTTGACCATCCATATATTATATTCGCCATATAGTGATCATTGTCTACTTAATGTATTGCATACTATTGAACCCTAATCTTAATCTACCCATACTTTCACCTGATCAAACCATCGTCCGGACCTCTTCTGGGCTCATGCCGTCGTGAAGCCACTGCATGCGTTGAACCTCCTGGTACCGTGCTTGGAGAAACACGAGGATGTCCCTGGATTACCTGGAGATATTTGGGTATATGATGGGTTAGGTAAGTTAGATATACCCGCAAATTCCACTCCGAAATTGCTTCAAAACAGTCTTTTTCATCCTCCATCATCCTCCCATCCTATCACAGTCGTGACATGGAAATCCGCCTTGTCTTCGTCAAGACCATCGGAGTACGACACCAGACTCTGCAAAGATGGGAACGAATCGACCTGAACAGTTGCACAGTCCACCTGATCGCTGGATAAACGGATGTTTTCCGCTTTGTCATCGGGGTACCCAAAAAAAACATCCTAAATCATCATCCTTAAGTCATTAGACATGACCATGACTTAGTATATATGTTACCCCATCATGACGACTGGTGGTGCCCCATGACTTTAGAAACCCCGGCCTCAAGTAACGTTGCCATGGTCAGGAACATGGGATCCCTCCGCTTCAATCTCATGCGATGAAACTCCTGCAAATCATCAGCAAGATTAAATTTGGCGTAGCTGGGAAAATTAATATGGGAGATATATGGGAACAGCTAGTGGAAAAACCATGAAACTTGGAACTCAGGCAAAATACATCAAAATACCATGGATTTCTACTAATTCTTCCGTTTTCTCAAAGAAATAATAAAGAAATCAATCCAGAACGGTTCTGAGTCTCAGCATCTCATAGTACTCGCCACTTCGAAGTTGCGACCCCGGGGGTGTCCTCCTTTTGGAAGTCGTTCACAGGCAAAAGCGATCCTACAGGTTGGTCTACTGAACTTGGAAGATGGAAACAACTTAAACTTTGCATATAAACAATTATAAACAAATGGACCTTTTCTGATATCATATATTATCATATATTTAATTGGGAAATCATCGAACTCAATCATTATAAATGGATATAAATGGGAGGTGTTCAAAGATTTTCCAGGAATGGTTGATTACCAGAGTCTCAGAGGGTAAATTTGCCATGGACTCCCTCAACACCCTTCGTCCCGTTGCGCATCACCGTCGAGCTGCCATTCATGCTAGTGAAAGCATGCATCACTGCAGAGCGCATGTCAAGCCATTGGACCTGTCACGACAGTTTTTTGAGCCTTGGGAAGATAAAAAAAGGATCAAATAGACTCCCTTCTCTCGAATAACAAAAAAAACCCTCAAACAAATCACATTTAGTATTGGATGAATTCATGAGTTGAGTTGAGGTCCCTCGCTGGGTATATACGTGTGTATTTAAGATTAGGAGGTTGAGTGAGTTTAAAACAACCAGGCAGCATGTGTAGTTAGAGTCATTGTACAATACAAGTCATCTATCTTTAATCCGTCCCTCGACAGCTGAATAGTAAGGCTAGAATCGGCTAGAAGGTACAACAGTCATCTTTGATGACTTTCACAGCCTTCACGCAAAAAAATCCACGACATCCGGCCGCGGCCATCCCTGGTAAGGAGCAGTCCCGGGATTGATACAGTTTACATCCAAAGCCGCTCGGAGGGCTCCACAGCTTCATTCAACCATTGCTGTGCAAGGTGAGTGCAGCCGTGAAGCCCACCGTTGGCTTGCACACATCCCAAGATGTCATGGTACCGATCCTGCAGGGGAAAAACTGAATCATCTTGAGTCTAATGATGATACTGATACAAGCAGTGATGTATTATCATGTATAGCAGTGTCTGGGCAATGTCCTACACATATAGTGTTTTGTGCTTTTGGACATGTTTCCCTGCGCAAAACCAGGCACACCGCCAAAAGGATCGTGTGCCATGTTTTTCTGAAATAGCTCGGAAACAAGAGTGATGGTCTCCACCCTGGCTCCTGAGAAGGGAAGATCGGGCTCAAGTAGTATACCCCCAGCAAGTAGCCCGCAATTCCTCCGAGCAAAGCTCCCAGTACACCACAGCTCAGCATTGCCAAAGACTTCCTGGATGCAACATTTTCAGAAGCAACACCCTGGCAACACCAAACGAAGCTATCATTACCCAACATATCCTGGCCTACTCATAAACTATCATCATATTTCACACAATTGTATCTCTATGTATACAGTCTATATTATATATATGTATCAATTCTTGAAGATAAGACTATATATAATTATATATAATTATATATAATTATATATATAATATAGAATATAGATGTAGTATATAATCACCTTCATATACCTTCATCATCATCTATTACACCCTCGCCAAGACTCCGCCGGCTGCCAGGATTGCGGCATGCAGCACTCATGCCACTGATGCACTTGCCCAGAAGGGCTCCCAGCAGAGCTCCAAGTGGCACACCCAAAGCGGTGCCCACCAGCAGGCCTCCAATTCCACTGTGACCTCAGCCGTCCACAGCAGGCCGCAGTATGGCCGCAGTCTGGCGGTTGTGCGGAGTTGTTGGGAAACAAAGTTTCGCAACAACTGTGCAGTCTAAGGGAAAAACCACTTGCATGGATTCACTCGTTGCTTCATTTTGCTCCATGTTGCTTCGGTTCGTGCAAGAATATTCCCTACAATATACTTTTTTGACGTCATCTTGTCCCCAAAGGCCTGAATCCAAAATGCAAGTCACTAACTTCGAAGTAGAACAAGCGAATCCGATCATTGGTGGTGTCCAAGTAGGCAAAACCATACTGTGGTGCACACATCACATCTGCCATGCCGTGTCCACCGATCATGAAACCATAATTGCTCTCCTCATCCTTCGCCTGGATGTAGTTACCTCAGCTGACCAGAAAAAATCTGTGTTGACGGCTTTTTGTGACATTGTGAAGATTGCAGCGACCGCTGCCGCAACATCAAGACATGGCTGTCACGCATGGCTGATCTGAAGTGCATCATGTGCAGTGCGCACTTCGTTGAAGTGGCGCTCAAGCCGGTTTTTTCTGCAGCCATCCTGCAGAACAAAAAAACAAACCGCTGTTCCAAAACCTATTGAGGTGGTTGGGAAACTCTCAGTAGCTCCTTGGCTCCCCAGTAAGATGGATGTCCATAGCCCCTCAGCTCCCTCTAACCACCAGATAGATTTATTGAACGGTTCAGGGGTTCTTATAAGCGCCCATCCATACTCATGAATTAACAATAACAACTTTTTAGTGAATCTGTCAAAGACTGCCGAGGTGCAATGTTTGTGACCATCCATGTATTTCAAACGCCTGGGCCAGGGGTCCGTGGCAATGTGCTGGCCATGGGCTGCTTAAAGCATGTCGAAGTTTGGAAATATCATCTTTTGACACTTTTTGACAACATAATAATTACTTCTTTTTGTTTTTTGACAGATCGATTGTTGGTGAAACAAGTATAATACATTGAGATCTTTTTTCGGGCGCCTGCCGAAGCCGGAGCAACCGGGAATCTGGAGGAGGGCAGCACGGATCTCCGGCACAGACATCCGCTTGCTGCAGCCCAAACCTTCGTGATTCCAGTGCCCCAGCAGGAAAATGACCTTGCAAATTGGGGCGAGGTCTGGAAGAACCGACACCGAAACCGAAACGACATCCTGTGACTGTGTACCAAAAATATCCAAAAATGGGAAACACATGGAAATACAATCACGGCTTGAGGCGTTTTATATCTTTTTACCCTATAGAAACTGACAACCACATGGGCAATGCTGATCTATTCAGGGCTTCACTCACATTGTGAATCAGCTTGCAGGCCTCTGGTTGCGCTTCTGCAAAGTATGCGCAAGCTGCTTGCAAATGTGGCAGGGTTTCATCAAATTCAGCTGCTCCAGTATATCCCAAGAAACCAACCTGCAGAGCATGAGGATGACCAATATAACATAATATAACCCAACTTCCCATCTGTGTTCCATGTGTATCAATTATCAATGGAAAAAGTATGACAAGAAAGGGGGCACAACATGGCACAACTGCATAAAGGGACGTTGCCAAGCTTGTGGTAGAAAAGAAAGTTGCTGGCATTATTCAAAAACCGATTCCACTGGCGATGTTGATCAGGATCAATATCGAATGAAAAGACCTGGTTGTCTTGTGAAGCAATTGAATCCATCGGATAGTACTGCATCTGTCCAATCCCGAAGTCATCTTGGGGGCTGCCACACATTGGGAAACCGCAAACCCAATTGTCGTGATTGCCGTTGACCATCAGCCAGAAGCGACGTTTCACATTCAGCGACACGCGGCTGAAGAAGTCCTGGGTCAGTTCACCGCCTTGATCGTAGAGATTGTCCTTGGGCCGATTGGAACATGAACCTCACCCTGTTCCACACATATTTCTTGAGAATGGAATACCCAAAGGAAATCAATGAAATATCATGACATATCATCACTTTCCCATGATTTTCCCCATATCTTCCGGCCATAACTGGGGAAGCTACATCCCCGCCGTGGAACCCCGAGCAGTCCGAAGAGGTCCATAGATCTGTCCTCGAACGCAGCGTTCAGCAGCGTCGTTGATCTGTCCAGGGTCTGGAATGCTTTGCCAAAGGTACAGACCACGTAGCGACTGGAGAAGCAGGGATCAGCCCAGAAAACGCCACGAATGCCACGATCCTGCACGTGGAAGAAAAACATTGCCAAGAGGGAGTGGGCCCTTTTCAAGATAGGTAAGTTGGCTGTTAACTATTAGGTGAACTCTAGGAGTTGTGGTGGACATATGTGGAGATATCTATGATAGTCTAAAGTTTAATGTTTTTTTTTAATGGTTATGAGTTAACCTATATCCACATATATATAATATATTGTCCACGGTATATACATCTTAGATGGGGTTTTAAACTATATACACTGTACACCAACTAATAACTAGGGGCCATTCCGGAAATTTTCCTCGGAAAGCCCACCTCAGGTGGGAGATCGATCACCACCTGCTGCCCCTGGATCTGCAAGACATTCGCACCAGGCTTCAGCCTGGTCGAACTTTGAGGGTTAATCTATGGTTTATGGTTCAGTTAAGTTAAATCTATGTTTTGCGGATCTTTGAGGCAGGTCTACATAATGGGCTTCGGGCTTCAGATGGCAGGTCTAGGAAGCAACACAAAAATATTCGCTGCTTCATATAATTGTGTCAATGCTGATCTCGTCATGGCCAGGTGCTTTGCCTGGCTTCATCTTTTTGCAGCAAAAACCTTCCTGTGTGAAATCATTCAGATTCCAAAGTCATGCCGCAATATTTTTGATCTATGATTTTCAGCGGGAACCGGTGAAGGGCAGAATTTGCACATGGTGTAAGTCAGCTATCGCTTCTGCATGGTGTTAAAAACCGAGCCTATTGCCATGCCTGTCTTTCAGCTTGGTGAATTTGATCAGCTTTGTTGATTTCAACATCTTAGGACCTTACCATTTTTCTTTGGAGTTCCAACATTGTTCAAGGGTATTCAGTCATGATCTTCTATCCTGTTTTGCCTCACGCTTGATTTGGATGCTCAGTCGTGATACGCTTGCCCAATCGTGACGTTCGCAGCGTTCCTACGCATAATCTTCCGCTAGCGTCCCATGGCTGAAGCTGTTCAGATCTTTGTACAGAGATTCGTGATGATTAAATTATGTGTCTTAAATAGTATAGATGATTAAAATGATGGATTTAGTATATAGCTTCTGAAATTTAGTATGACTAAATTATGGATGAGTCTCGAAATCTGGGGTGGACTTAAGATAGTCTAATAGTCCCTGATAGGTTTCTTTAAAAACACACAGAAACCATCATAAACCGATAAGCTGCAAAACAACAATCCCAGCTCCCTGGTCAACATGCTATGTAGTAAGCTGATCTGGCCAAATATTCTGACTGGATGTAAACATCTAGATGTGGCTCACTGACTAGGGAGATGTGAAAAATAAGAAGGCAACTTGTTCCGATATTAGATGTACTAGTAGTAAAGTGCCGAATCGAGAAAATTGAGTAATTAAACTTAGAATAGTTTTGGTGCTCTAAAGATAGTCACTGCACACGGGAGAGGGGTCAATTGCCCCTCTCCCTTGTGCACTCCTGAGCGCTCCGGACTGCACACCACCTCACTGGTATTATCTTAATTCGGCTTTAAAAAAAGAGGGGCTATGCAATCAAAAATCCATGGCCAAAGGTTTGGTGGGGAGAGGCGGTGTGCACTTCTGAGCGCTCAGAGGGGCAACTGACCCCTATCCCGTCGCAGTGACCTTCTTAAGAGCAGCTACGTACCACCCTTGACTAATTTCAGCATTTTCTGCATGTTCAAAGGTTTGAGCAGTGGTGGATTTGATAGTGTGACACGAGAGTTTGCTAATCATTGGCTGATTACCCCATAGGGTGTTTGGGGTATATATTCTGATGGATGGCGTTTTCGGGGGAATGGTCACCATTCCCGGTTTTTAATAAGTCCAACAATAATGATCATAACATATCATAACAATGATTACTAAAACCCATGGTGTAAGCCTGTCAATCCAATCCATGTGCTGGGCAAAAATCCAGGACACTCGACCAAAGAGCTGAGGAGAAAATTCCGGGTCCAGCGGTACTTGAAGGCCTCCCTGTAAGAAAATGGGAAATCCGCTGCATCATCTTGGCTGCCAGCAATCACAGACACTCGAACTTTCTGGTAGCCCTGAGGATGCCAAGATTTCAAAAATAAATTACGGGAAATTGGGATTTTTCAACATCTGAGGATGTTTCCTATAGTTTCTATGTCAAAAAACAAAACTGTTTTGTGTATATTTATCATTATTCATTACTATTTTGGTGTTTACGATACACCGGGGTGAAACTGTGGTAGTCAAAGATGGTTTATCCGATGTTTTGCATGAATGATGCAGTATAAGTCGGATAAGTGTATCTTGACAAAGCCTCATGGATCCACCAAGTTTTCACATCACTCACTGGTCTAGATTCACTAAGTCGATAGCTGGAACAAAAATCTGTGAATCGTCTGAGTTGCAACACGTTGCAACTATGTCAAACAGAGTGCCATAGACTTTGAATGTCAAAGTCACTTGATCCAACAGAAAAATATGAGGAAAGACCACGCTGTCCCTAAACATATGTAAATATGTATGTATGTATGTATGTATGTATGTGTGTGTGTGTATGTATGTATGTATGTATGTATGTATGTATGTATGTCTGTATGTCTGTATGTCTGTATGTCTGTATGTCTGTATGTCTGCATGCATGCATGCATGCATGCATGTATGTATTCATTCATGTAGGTATTTATGTAGGTATTTATGTAGGTATTTATGTAGGTATTTATGTAGGTATTTATGTAGGTATTGTATATGGGTATTTATATATATATATAGGTATTTATGTAGGTATTCTGTGTGAGTATTTGTGTAGGTATTTACGCAGGTATTTATGTAGATACCAGGTATGTAGATATGTAGGTAAGTTTGTCATGCATGTAGTGTATGTAGTGTATGTAGTGTATGTAATGTACGTATTCTGATGTAATATTAATGTAATATTAATGTAATATTAATGAAATATTAATGTAATATTAATGTAATCTAATGTAATGTAACGTATGTGCGTATGTAAGTGTGTTGTGTGTATGTTTGTATGTTTGTATGTGTCTATGTGTGTATGTATGTCTGTCTGTCTGGATGGATGGATGCATGGATGTATGGATGTATGGATGGATGGATGGATGTGTCTATCTGTCTGTCTGCCTGCCTGCCTGGCTGGCTGGCTGTCTGTCTTTCTGTGTGTCTGTGTGTCTGTGTATCTGCATGTGTGTGTATGCGTATGTGTGCATGTCTGTATGCATGTATGCATGTATGAATGTTTGCATGTTTGCATAAGTGCATGTGTGCATGCGTGCATGCGTGCATGCGTGCATTTGAGCCTGGGTGCATTTGCGCATGAGTGCATTTGCGCATTTCTGCATGTCTGCATGCCTGGCTGTCTGGATGTTGGTATGTCCATATGTCCATATGTCCATATGGCCATGTGTCCCTGTGTCCGTATGTCCGTATGTACGTACATACGTACGTACGTATGTATCTGTATGTCTGTATGTCTGTACCAGTTTCATTATCATTATTCTCACTACATAATCATCATCACCCACTCTACACAATCATGATATGAGAAAACACCCACACACCAGCCCTTGCACCACCCCTTTCCAGCCCTGTAAATATGATCTCCAACTATCGTCATGGCCTGCCCCCGAGCTCACCTTGCTACCCAAAGCCTTCGCGACTCGCAACTCCAAACTTTGATTCTGTGCAACTGCAATCTGAAGCACCAGCAAGCACCAGGAGATGGCCATAGTGGCCATGGCGGCCATGGCCAAGAATGATTGCAATCAGAGTCAGGTGCGTTGATTCTTTGCCGTCCATCTTTGAGCCATGTTTTACGAGAAAAAAACATTTGGTAAATTACCATAGATATGGAAATCCGCTAGGAAGCTGATCTACAAAATCTGGGTTTCCCATTGTCTATGTTACTGGAGGGTAGTCGCAACATCCAGTTTTGGTTCCATCACCAAGGTCAAGTCTGCTTCCACATGTCATGATGTCATGTCTCTTGTGCTCATTTTACTGCTGTTAAGCCTTGCGCTTCGCGAGAGGGTGACCTGTCACAAGAATTTCATCTCTGAAACATCCAGATGGGCTGGTGGAAGTCCAGGAGAGTAGTGAAAGTCATCACATGTCATCACCCTCAATTGCTGCGCCAGAACAAAGATTGCCCGAAAGGCCATAAAAATGGTCTTTGGCAATAAAAAGACTGCACCTCATGAATTTCTGGAGCCAGGCTTTCTTGCTGCTCTTTGCCCAGTGTGTAGAAGTTGCCTCCTGACATCATGAAACAACCTGCTGCATGTTTCCATGGAATTTTCATGATGATTCCATTGGCTGATCATCCTTTTCCCCATTCAAAACTGGTCACTTTGACGATATACCCCAAATTCAGTGCCATCATTGAATCATATTGATGGCTACTATATATATATATACAACATTATATGTTGTATAAATAATGTGTCAAATAGATTTTGTATGTAAATCATACTATAGTATAATAAATATATGTATATTTAATATACGTACATATATCGTATATTATTTTCTGAATACAACTATTATAGATATATCCTACAAAATATCCCATTAAATCCTCATCAAATGGTTGGTTCCATTAACTAAACCAGCTAAACCGTCCTTGCAAGGCCTCAGCAAAGCTCTGCCTTCGCTTGGCCAGAGTGGAGTTCACCTCCTACAGTGGACATACAATGTGTCCATGGAAACATGATGAATGAATTGACTGATAATCAATTCAACGGGCATCGTGTTTAATATGATAATTTATGATATATATATATATACGTATGCATAATCAGTGTTTATAAGATCATAGTCATAGTCATGGAAAATCATATGAATGAGTGCTATTAAGTATTAAATACGGTAACCAAATGATATATTATTGATGCTATCAAACTATATAATTAGTTATAAATATATGTGTATATATATAATGAACTATATATCCAAACTACTTAATGAACTTATACTCAAACTGTTATGAAGTTGGTGTGCAAATTTGGCAATATGTGCCAATCAAAACATGTCTACATCGAAAACAAAACAACATGATAAGATTTGTAATCCAGTATATAATCAATGACAACTCGAGGATCATTGTACTTATCACTGACAATCAATATTCAAAGGATCATACCCATTGATATCCATTGGATTTACCTCTGCACTCAATAATCGATACCCATGGAAACTGCATAAGAAAGGTGAAAACAATCACAGTCATGCATCTCCATCCAATACGTCAATGAGCGTAGATATCTCCTATGGCTTCTTATGTCTTGTGCCTCTGGATAAGCATCTGTGAGACGACTGATTGGACAGTCAGACGAGCATGATGAAATCATGGTTCATCTGAAAAGACACTGATCGTTTGATGATTGCAAGTCACCCTAACATGGTATTTTCGTGTATTCTCCAGCTTTCCCATCCTCCAAGTCAAGTTGTTGCAACCAAGGATTTTCATCCGCAGCAGCCACATAGTTGAACCTTTGCGACATCACGTAGCTGAACCTGTCCTATCTCATCTCCCCCATGACTTGCACATCTTAGAATCTGTACAGCCAGTATAGCTAGCGACAGAGGAGTCCTATACAGACCACAGGGGAACCATGGGCAAACCATAGTTTTTTCCGACCTTTTTGCGGTGCTTCAATTGTGTTGCAACTTCATCAGCCACTGGTCATTGCAGGTTCTGAAAAAGCGGTCAAAATATCTCAAGAGCAGTTCAAAAAGGAGGGACCATAGAGTTCATGGCACGATTTCACTGCAGCTTCGCATGATGCTCCACAAGTGGAACCTTTTACAAGTAAACTATAGAAGTAAACTGCCAAAAAACTGCTGGCAAGTGGCATGATGTTGGAGACATTCCGAATTGGCCTTCAGTCAACTTTCGGCACAATGTTCTGCCTTGACTGCGTTGACCCGACTATTCTAATGATTGAAAAAAACAGCTGCACCTTGTCTGCTTCACGCTGAGCAATCGAAGTCTGCAGGTAGCCTCACAAAAACAAAAACACATAGCTACAATGTCATTTTTGAAACTGGTTTCTGATCTTCTGCGCACACTTGCAAGAACTGTGCAGAAGGAAAAAACACAGCCCCTGCTTGTTTGCCCATCACTGTGTTCACGCATACTATCCATATAGTGGACATTAATTGGAACAACCAATGTAATGATCCGTCCTGATTTGTGTGCAGACCCCCGCTCAAACAAATGCTATACTCTTTTTAAAGTTGAGTTTTTGAAAGCTGTTCCCCAGATAGGATACAATCATACAGCATGTAAGTAACGGTTTTCATTAGCGACAATGAAAAACTGATCTTTTTTTTTGCCAGTGAACTTGTAGTTCTCGTAGCACTTCTAGTGAGTGGGGTTCAGAATGTTGATTGTATTTCTGTCTGCACCTCAAGTTGTTTATTCAAGAAAGGTGTAAGAAGAAAAATAATAAGAGAAAGAAAAGAGAAAGAGAAGAAAAAGGAGGAAGAGGAAGAGAAAGAGATGAAAGAGAAAGAAAAAGAGAAAGAGAAAGAAAAAAAGGAAGAGGAAAGAGCAAGAGAAAAAGGAAGAGAAAGAGAAGTAGAAAGATAAAGAGAAAGAGAAAAAGAAAGGGTAAGAGAAAGAGAAAGGGGAAAAGAAAGAGAAGGACAAGGAGAAAGAGCAAGAGAAAGAGGAAGAAGAAGGGAAAGAGGAAGAGGAAGAGAAAGAGAACGAGTAAGAGAAAGGGAAAGAGAAAGAGAAGGGGAAGTGTGCTTTTGTAAAAGGCATTCCTTTCTTCTCTTGGCGCCAGGATCAGCTCTGGAAAAGCTTGCTGCCACTGTGAACCCAGGAAACAAACCTATTAAAGTGAACTGGACCCTCATGGTGCAGTCCCTTGGAATTTTGTGGAAATGGTTCTTAATAGTGGTTTTATAAGAGATTTGATCCTTTAGGAAAGGCACACAAGCATGTTTGTTTGGGAAAAAACATAAACAATCAGAGAAAACATGCATTTTTCAGGACACAATCGTCATAATAAAATGGTCTTCCAAAAATTGTTGCCACTATGGTAATACGTCCAATCTAATCATGGGTTCTGAATAATTTGGAAAATTCTAGCCACGATAGCGAACCTATAGCTACTAATCAGGATGCAATACTACAGTACTACAGTGAAGATTCCAAAAGGACACTGCACAAAATATGTTGAAATAACTTCGAAAATGTGTAAATGGTCTATTGTAGTACTTGACGGGCAACCCACTGGTTTTTCAGTTAATTCTTGGACCACCACGAACATACCCAAATATGGTCAAAATCAGCGGTTCATCTGTATCATCTGTGTGTGTTAAAAAGCCTTTTTCCATATCCACCAAAGAATACACCCAAGATGGAGTGTTGGCCAAACATGTGTGGGTCGGTAAATCGCAAAAAGGCATCCCAAAGTCGCAAACAAAGTTGAGATAATGACATACCCTTTTCAGTGCGTATTTCAACTTGTTCTTTCTACCCAGAAAAATCCCATAAGACCCCACAGAATCCTTAAAAATCCCATGGGAATCCCATGGGAATCCCTTAAAATCCTGTAGGCTCCAACCAAAATCTTCCGGAAAATCCATCCGGCCTCAGTGAGTGCTGTTGGCACCTGAAACTCCTCCTCCAATTCGCGCATCGCCGCTTGGAGCGGAGTCTCGTCGGCGTCTACCACGCCGCCGGCGAACTTCCACTCACCCGGGTAGCGCATCGGCACCTGGGACCCATGGGACATATGAGACAAATGTTGCAGGAGATACAGAGATACAGCAAGAATCAAGAAAATGGACATGAAAATCTTGGGCGGATGCAGTTAGATTAGTGCATGCTCTCAACTTATCAACATGCTCTCAACATCTCTCAACTACTGAACAACGAAATCTTATGGCGTCTTATGATTTGACGGAAAGGCGATCCATAAAATGGAACCTCCCTTGGGCACAATTATCCTTGGTCACAGGTTGAAGCATGTTGTGGCAAGTCATACAATGGCAATTTATGGCTGCACCTGCCCTCCCCAAAAGTCACATGTCACAACACCATGATTCCTCATTAGGTAGATGTCCCATTCCGCTACAAAGCTTTGAAACATGGCAAATGACTTCCCCATAGCAACCAGATAAATCAAACAAGCCGCATTGTCACAGTGTATGACAATATCATAAATCAATATAAATCACATTCCCATTCGTCCCAACATATCCCAACCATCCCAACCTTCCAACAATCCGCCACCAGTGATTCCCTATACGGGGCTCTCCTCTTTGTCCGGTCGACTTCGCATCCAGTTTTGCACTTCGCCCTGACCCATGAGCACTTCCCAGTTGGAGTGGAAAAACGCCTCAGATCGGCAGAAAACAACCTGCAGCTATCCCCAGCGCATCAAGATATAGCCTTTCCAACTTCCGACATCCTGCACCCAACTTAGTAACTTCCATCACATAACAACAACTTTGGAAGGACCACTGCATCAGGCAAACCTTGGTTTGGTAAACACTTCGACACCGTTTCAGCTGTTGACTTGGCATCAGCCCATTCCCATGCACTTTGGATGGCCCATAGTGGACCCTTTTCAAGCATCCTGTCAAGATCTTTCAAGTTACTTGATTGGGTGACCACCAATGTCCGTGTATGTACAAAGGGCAAGTTCTACCATTTTGCATCATGTTAAATGGCTGAAAACCCACTTCCTTCTAGCATCAACCGGAGTTGCGGCTTACGTCAAGAGTTGCGTTTCCTGAATTGGGCAACCCAAAATTGTCCGATGATTATGTTTGATTTGATAAGGGGATTCCCCAATGGGTTTGTCTGAAAATTGGTTACTCGCCAATTTGATGGTTGATCATCATTTTCCCCATCACACACCCTTCATCATTTTGTTATCTATATATATATATACAAGGTATCGGCTCTGGAGGTGTGGAGGAGTGTCCCCCCTCGCATCTCTCAGTCTTTCCTTAGGGGGGTGCGCATGATCGCGCGCTGCCTCGCACTGACACTTTGTGGCATTGGGTCCATTAG
>Ga0126342_10000109_pt1 | contig 56387 bp, 39 predicted proteins | sample Cyp1metagenome_FD_92528 | JGI IMG/M metagenome (GOLD analysis project Ga0126342, IMG submission 92528) | Coral microbial communities from Lord Howe Island, Old Settlement Bay, Australia - Cyphastrea 1 metagenome | ecosystem: Host-associated > Invertebrates > Cnidaria > Coral ...
TCGAAAATTGATTGTTTCTTCCTTGCCTGCATCCTTGCAGTCCTTCTTGCTCTTCTCCTTCCCTCTCTTCCTTGCTCTGCTCCTTCCTGTCCTCCTTGGGTCTCCTCCTTCCTCTCCTTCTGGTCATCCTCACACTATTGCTCTCCAAGCCTTCCTTTCACAACACCTTCGAAAACTGAAGCTTCTGGGCTTGGGTCCACCGCGCAGTGCAATGCCCACAGCTTGGGAAACTGCTGCACATAAGTGCTAGGAATGCCATCAATCACACCACTTGAAAGCCATCCCACGGCTCTCCAAATTGCCAAGTCAGCCACACTCAAGGACTTCCCGGCCACAAAGGGCACCATTTCTGTCGCTCCATTTTGTTCCAGCAAGGTCTCGAGACCATTCAGCAACATCGTCATGCGTCCATCATTGGACACCAAGGCCTGTCGCCAAGCGATCTTGTGCTTGGGATCGCGCTCCTGGTGGAAACACGGCCCTGCGGGTTGATCATCACTTAGAACTATTTTGATCCAGAAAGTGGTGTTTGATGACACATGATTAGTATATATAATATATATATATATATTAATATGTTTTTTTTGACATTTCTGACTTGCTGAACACAAAAAGCAAAGAAAAACACCATGACAGCGAAACCAAACAAAAAAATGGAGACCCAAAGCATCCCAAGGGCCGGCCACTTTATGGATAACTTTCCATCCCCAAAACAGACACGGGTCGTCTTTCTACTTGGGTCATCTGGCGGTGAACCATCAGCCTTATGATCAGGATTTCTCCAACAAATCATTCCTGACATGAATAGGCATCGCAACAACTCAAGATCATATATAACAATGTAATTGTTTATATCATTGTATATCTAATATTATCTAATCATATAATATAATACATGTTATATAATTACATATATGTATATAGAACTAGGCAATGATTTATTGAGATGCCCCGTCCTGCATGGTATCGGTCACCAAATCCGACACGTCCGGATTTGGCCGCCAATGGCTTCATCGCACTTGGCGGCCAGAAAGGGGTCCTCCGGGTACCTGAATAGCAGGATATCACAGGGACATATATATATATATGAATATAACATGCTCTAACATGTATGCAATATATATATATAATTCTGTATACACATAAAGGATCATAAAGGATCATACAAGATCATAAAGGTTCATACAAGATCATAAAGGTCTTAACGCCTACTCGTGCAAACATAACCATGCACATTGAACAGGAAATAGATATTGAACTATACATGTTTCAAAGTTTCAATACTAAGACTAATACGTACCACAAAATACATGTTCAGACTCAAATATACGTATTTCCATACATATTATTGAAGTACATATGCATGATGAAATGAACATATTAAAATGATTTAAAATGTACATATGATATACATCGAAATGTACACATTTCAAAAACATATTATGTTTCAGGGATGGAATGTTTGAAACATGGAATGCACAAGAAAGAACATAAAGCATAAGTCACCACCTAGGAACATCTTTGTGAGGTGTCCCACGTACGTCGCAATCGCTTGCGTTTGGTGTAGGACACCCTTGCCACCGACAACCAGGGCGGGGAAGGTGCCAAAAGTCAAGGCGCCTGAGGAATACATTCCTGGGGACAGGTGCATTCGCCGCAGCTAGCAGCAACTAGCCGGCCACGATCTGGGGTGTTTACACACAACCCCATCGCTCTAATATCATTACTACACATTGCTACCATCCCGAAGCCACTGGTGGAATGTATTCGGATCTACAGTATTCGTTTTGATGATGAATATGGGGGAAATTGATATTAGGGGAAGGATGGGGAAGGCATTGTTTGAAACATCTAGGACTGTGATGAAAACAACGTGGAAATAGCAGTGGCAATGATTGATCCCAGAAGTGCTGGCTTGGTTGATGGCATTTCAGGGGACAGTAATGGAAAGGAAAGACTTGAAACCACAGGCCAGATTCCATGGTAGTCCATCTTTGCGTCCTCAAATGGGATATTTGCCATGAACAAGGCCACGCGTGCGCACTCCGCCCGCCAGTAGTGGTGATCAAGATAGATCAGCTGCAATGATGGCGCGGCCATGGTGAAAACCCACTGAGAAGCAGCGGATTTTTGATGGACGCAGCTAACTGATCCAAGGCCAGCAGGGCATGTCCTGGAAGACCTCGAAATCTGGTTTCGAGGAAAAAAAAAACAATTGGATTTTGGCAACCCTCCTAAACTGCACCACCACTTTTGTTGGTTCAAACCCAGTTCTTGCTGCTTGTATTTCTCCAGTCTCTACAGTACCTGTGCGCTTTTGCTCTCCATTTACATCATTAAGTAAGGTAAGACTGCAAGATTTTTTCAAAGCCGTGGCTCCCCATCTCCCATTTTAGAGTCTAGGTCCAGGTCAATCTGCTTCGCTAGTCATCAGATCAATCTAGCTTTGTTTAGGTCCTCCTTTTGGGACCCCTGAAAACAAACTAAGTTCCCCGAGTTTCCAACGCAAATGTGCTCGGTGAGCATGCCCTTGGCCGGAGATCCCAAGGAGGTTATGGGATTCCCAGGGCATCCTCCAACCCTTGGATGTTCCAACAGTTCGGATCCGAGGGTCGGAGGGTCTAAAAACCCTGGGGCCATGGGATGAGTGAACTGGTTAGGAACTGGCTGAAAAAAACTCACGAACAAAGGGGGAGTTTTTGATCATTTTTGATCCATTTACCAACCAATTAACTGGATTATCGATCATGGTTATCCCAGTTATCCCATTCACCCATACATTCACCAACTCTATTGCTACATTGCGTATCCCTTTTATATTAACTAACCAGTTTTTTTTTACCAACTTCTGGCCGGCATGGATCATGAGCTCCCGACCAGCTGGCCGTCGTAGTTCTTCCTCGTCGCCTCCATATCCTGGTCAAGGGATCATCGTCCGATAACGTCGTCGTATTTTGGGGGTCCCAGGTATGTGTTTATCACCAATAAATTGCCTTTCAATGGGGAAAATTTATGGGAAAATTGATGATGGTCCATTGGAATTGATGATTCAATCAGGGAATAACAGGTGCAACACTCCCAACGCATTTTGGAGTAGCTTTGCTTTTGACCAGGAAGACTATCGCGCCAAATTGCGAGATTTTTACGGCTGATTATGGGACAAATGGCCAGAGGTGGTTGACATATCAGATTCATGCATTCCACATCATTCCACAACATCACAATGGAACCCTGCTCACAAGCAAACGGACACATTTGTCAATCAGACCCCAATCCCATAAAAAAATACATACAAGGATCCATGCAAATGGTTGTGCAGATTTATAATGTGTACATGTGCGAACATTCCAAACACCACAAAAGTTCATTCCAATTCCAAACAAATTGTCTATCATTTTTCAAGAGGGAATACCTTTTTTGCTTAAGTGGTGTTCAATTTTGAAATATCTCGAACCTACGAACCAGCCGCAGCCCATGTCGGTTGAAAGCTTTCCCGTTCATACGGGTGATAGTTGCAACAATCCCCAAGAACCTTGTAAAACTATAGTGCTATAGATTGCTATAGTTCTTGTTTTTTGGTTGGTTATAACTATATTTTTCTATTGGTTTTAACCAACACATCCCTGGTTTTTTTCATGCCGCTGTTGCTCCTCCCGCAGACTGTCAAGTTCCTTTTTGGTCGATGAAACCTGGGGGTTTTGGGTGATGGGTGAAGACCAGCGGGCGGTTTTCTTCCAAGGATGTTTTTTCAAAATCGGAAGCAAATCCAATCCAATTAATAGATACATGTATATAATTATCCTCCACTAGATGAACTATGGGGTTTTCAAAGATATTCCCATTTTAGTGTGGTCTTCTAAAACTTCTATATTCTATCTACCCCAGGACGGCTCTACACACATACATACATACATACCATACCATACCATACCATACCATTACATTACATTACATTACACTACATTACATTACATTACATACATACATACATTAATACATTAATTACATACATACATACATTAATACATTAATTACATACATTAATTGCATACATACATACATTAATTACATACATACATTAATTACATACATACATTAATTACATACATACATTAACTACATGCATACATTAATTACATGCATACATTAATTACATACATACATTAATTACATACATACATTAATTACATACATACATTAATTACATACATACATTAATTACATTACATTACATTACAATACATTACATTACATTACATTACATGCATTACAAACAGTACATACATTACATACATTACATACATTACAAACATTACAGGCAGTACAAACATTACAAAACATTACAGACATTACAATCATTACAAACATTACATACATTACATACATTACATACATTGAATACACTCATACATTACATACATGACATACATCCATACATCCATACATCCATACATGCATACATGCATACATGCATACATGAATACATGCATACATGCATACATGCATACATACATACACACATTAATTACATACATACGTTAATTACATACATACATTAACTACATACATATATTAATTACATACATACATTACATTGCATTGCATTGCATTGCATTGCATTGCATTACATACATGCATACATACCCATACATCACATTACATTACATCACATCACATCAGATCACATATATAATATCATGTTTATTTACTTACAAAATTATTTATATATAGCATGCATTATCTAACAATATATAGCTATATTATGGTGTCTGTATACCTGCTGAGCATCCGTCTTGAAAAACTGACCTCCGCGGTGGGTCTGTGGCCAGTTAAATCCCGCTGTGAAAATCACAGCAAATGCATCCCTCAAGTCTGCTGTGCAGTTGGCGTGACTACCTTTAATTTGGGAATTCACCATACGACTTAATGACGGGATTTACACCCCTTTTCATCAAATCCCGAGATGCGGCGAATTCCCAAATGAACGGCGCACCTGATCTGAAAGGTCTTGCTTCTCCTGCACAAAGGATCATCGAGCATGGATTGAGGTGATGTTCCCAGAAATGTGGGACATGTCCCACATCTATGTCCCAAAACCGATATCCAACCGATAGCAATTATTTTCCATGAGCACTTGATGATCCAGTTGATTTGGAGGCACCTCGAGACGATGAACCGCTGGAAGGTTGACTTTGCAACACCCCCCTACCGGGTCCAATGAGTCTTGCCTAGCATGCCCGGTTCTATGTACTTGGGAATGGCAAAGAATTATGTACAGCATCCCCCCAAAATAGAAACGTACTTTACCATTGTTCAAGTAGAATTGTTCTTTTAATCGTTCTATACCCTCAACAATGGATTGTCAAGGGTCAAATAATCCCGTCCCCATCCATCCCCCTAATATTAAACACCACCAGAAACTATGGTTTAGTAGGGGATTTGCACATATTGGGACCCATTCAGTGGGTGTTTCACACATGACCAAATTTCTGGGTCCATTCCTACCGCCATAGCGGCACCCGCATGCCAATTTGATGATCTTCAGGATCTCTATGTGGGATTTCTAGCAACCCTTGCAGGGTACACGTTCACGGTACAATCATATGATTATATAATTATATATGTATTATATATATATAGATTAAATATAATGATATAATATATCAGATAAGATCATATTTATGAATCCATCCAAATGAGGATTGGATGATGTCACCGCACATTTGGGCCGCCCCCCAATGAAGTCCCTGTTTCCGCCTCTTCTTGCCGTTGGATCTGGTCCCGAAAGTCTTGCCTGGAGGATTTTACCGCTAAATGATTTGATGGGGAAACTGAAGTGTGAAAACCATTGAATTTTTGGGGTGCCCTCTGTTTGGAACAACCTCTGGAACCATGTGGGAAATTTCCTTATACCCTCGACAAATAACTCACCAATTCATGATTTGGGGGTCCAAAAAAAGGCGCAGATAGTAGGCAAAGGGTTGTTAAGGCCGGATGGACTTACCCAAATATTTTGGTGTTCCTTGGAATTTTAGAAACCCATCTATTATCATCTATTGGAGTGGCCCTGCACATGTGGATGTGTGCGCTATCATGCCAAAGGTGCAGCAGCCGTAACATCTCCAAGAGGACGCCCTCCCAGCTAAGACTCGCACACATTCAAGCCCATCTCAAGGGCTTTACTATCCGCAATCAGCATCTGACCAGCGAAATGTTTGTATCCCAGCAACATCCAGTGTTCTTGGGAAAATAGTAGGGATATATTAGGGGAAATTATAATCTTTGTATCCTATAACAACAACATCCAACACTGATTATGCGTAGTCCTTTATGTATTCCATGTTGTTCCATAACCTTTCTTGCATGACACCAGCGGAACATCTGCAAAATGGGTATGCTTCAAAATTCCAGAAGCATCCAGAAGCATGAAATAAAGAGTTTCTGTTCTCAAGTGCACCATGTTCGTTGGATTTCTCTTTGCGTTTCTTTCCAATTGTGAATTGAAATGGCCAAACCCTTGATGCTAAGCTGCTAACCCGTCAGCAAGTTGGCCATAGAGTCCACGAAATCTTGATGTACACATTATAGAGTTCAAACTGTCGATGCAAAAACACACACCAAACATGGATCTCAAATGAGACAAAGGGAATAATTGAATATATAATATATAGGATAATATGGTATAATGTATAATATGGGAAAATGGGATATAGTATGTCTATCTATGGGAATCTATGGGATAATACGGGATATTCATACCATGTCCATCTATGTCCAACTATCCCTTTGACCCAGCCACCTGGCCATCTGACATAGCCGCCTGTTTCTGCAGTCTGAGCACGTGCTGTTCGTAGACCTTCCGCACCGCCAACTCCCAGGCATCCAAGGTCTCACGGCTGCGGGAAACAGGGAATGTGCCATTGATTTTTCGAAGGGTAACAACTAATAACTGTAGAATATTACGCAGACTGGGATTGGAATTCATAGAAATGAATATAAACAGACCTGGATCTTCTTTCTTCTGAGACTTTCTCTTTTTGATCTTTCTTCTTCTCTTCTCTTACTCTTCCCATCTCTGCTTTTCATCTATCCATATTGTTGGAAGTTTGACTTCTAAACTTCCTTCGATTGTGCGGAAACAATCTCCCAAATGTCAGGCCTCTGGATGGGGCGCTCCCGCAGCCAGCGATGCTTCACCATTGTCCAGGCTTAAGACGTCGACCTCCGCGACGTCAAGGGATTCTAATGGGGGATTGATATGGATTAATACCCCAGTAAAATGGTTCCAAAATGGCAATTTGATGCAATTTGCATGAGAGAAATGAGGGGACATCCGAATGGCTATTTTTATAGGGATAATGAGAATAATTCATTGGAATTGGGGATACCATATTTTGAGACGAACCCACATGGCAATTTTAATCATCTAATTTGAGGGAAAAGTATGATGAACCAGTTGATTTTAAAGGGTACCCTTTCATCAGAAGCTGTGATGGTTCTTGCAGCCTCTGTGGGCTGCAAAATATGTGCACATCATTGCACATCATGCATGGTGCTTTCAACTCCTTGCAAAAGATGTCATCTTGAATCACCATGCCCCATAGTGGGAAACACACCAATCAACTCCAATCAACACATTCTCCAAAACTCTCAGGTTCCTCCAGCATTGTGTTCTTTTGTTGGGAAAAACTTCCCCCCTTCAGATCTAAGATCGAGACGAAGAAACCGTGTTGCCTCATGCCAGAACTCTCCTCAGCGCCAACAGTTCCTCTTCAAGCCGATCATCCAAAAAAAATCTCAGTGAAAACCTCGGTACCTCCTAAGATAGCTACGATTTATGGATGATTCACCCAAATATGCTAAGCACCAGACAATAAATAGGTTTTTTGGCTCATCCTCCACATAAATCCCATGAAAAATCCCTGCCAAGGCCCCCTGCCTGTGTCGTCACAGCCAGGCTACCCAGCAAGGCGCGCTGCCTCTGCTGTGAAAAAACACATTCTTTTGCTGGGCTCATTCCATGCTTTATGTGATGTTACATATGTATATATATATATATGTATATATATATATATATATGTATATATATATGTATATATATATATGTGCATGATGTTATCCATTGGGTTTAGGACATAAGGGGAAAAATGATATTGATTAGGAAATCCAATGGTGATCATTTAAATACATATATATATATATATACATGCATATATTTATATATACATGTATATGGAAACGATGTGAAAATGCATTCTATCATTCCATGATTCAAAATTGGGAGTTCGGTGGCGTCATAGCATTTCCCAACATGAGGAGAGACCTTAAATTACATATAAGTTTCAATCCTATTTTGTAGTCTAATATTGAACGATCTGGGTGTACCACTATTTTAGGAAATACCGACGAGTAATCGTGGGTGATATTGATATACTGCAACTATAAGATATCATTCAATGAGTCCATCACTCTATGACAACCTATAGCCAACAGCCATAATTGTCGGGTCTCAAACACCCAAGAGGAACGCACCCACTCGATGTGCCCATGATTTCCCAACAAAATCACTGCGCAGTGCCTTGAACTCAATAGCAGCTCGGTGCTGTTACCAGAGATCTCGGTGCTGTTAAGGTCCTCCGTCACATGGAGGGGCACTTTTGCCAAAACTATGTCAATGTAGTGTTTCCTGCATGAATGATTATTATGATTATTGAATGTGGGGACTTTTAGATCCAAAACTCACCAGCCGGGCAAAACCGGCCTCGCTTGACACTTGGGATGCCTGGGTGCAGCATGGGCGTTGTGACTGAAACTGGCGGTAACAATGGCAATAATTGATAAGAATGGTCAGGAATACCAATACTACAATGATGGTATTAATGGCTGTTAATGGGTGTTCATGGGTATAAATAGGCTATAGTTTGGTTATACGAAGCCATACCAAAGATGCCTTTTTGTTGTGTGCCTCCAGGATGGTCATAGTTCCAGGTTTCCAACTTTTCGGCATCACTTTTTGGGTCTGTCCTATAGTACCAATACTATAGTGATGATGGATAATCACGGACAAACATGAAAAAATGGATAATGACATGGTTAGTACCAGTAACAGCAATACTTGATAGTTATGTAAAATATTCTTGATAGATTCCCCATCAACAAATGACTTTCCCGGCCAAAAATGCCTTATTCCCTTGCATTTGCCAAAGGCTAGTCTTGCTATGGAAGGCCAGCAGATCATCAACGAAGGCACAAGGGGTAACAGCAACTGGGTTCAAACTTCATCCAAATGCTTGGAGTCGAACTTTCTGAATCATCATCCCAGCTGAGGAATGGAATTACACCAGCCCAAGCTTTCGAGGATTTCAGGATATCTCAGGATATCTCACCTCAGGGTCTGGGACTCGCTGTCCCACACCACCAACTGGGAGATCTACTTTGATGACATCGTAGTTGGACTGCAAAAGAGCATGCCGATCCTGCACGGAGAAAGGCCCTCTGGTTGTTTGAACCCATCCAAAAGATACTGGTCATCTCAGCTATTCCAAGTACGGGGCAAAAACAATATATATATAGATATTGGATAATTATCGATAATTGAATATATTTATTTTTTTTTAAACCACGGACCATGATTCAAAGCAATTCTTCATCATTCTTAGTTGCTTGAAATTCCGAACAACTGCAACTGCCATGGCTCGGCTAGCGGCTGGAGCTGATCAACAGTTTCAGCGGATGGTCACTCATTTGGAAATTTCGCTCGCCGATTCTCCAATTTTCGGGGTCACCATGCTTTCACACCCACAACCCAGTAACTTATCCCATCTTCATTGGATTTTGGTAACAGCGCATGAGACCTAAAAATACTTGTCGGTGAAACATTGAGGCATCAGGTCTTGACCTTTTTCTACGCACCTTTTGCTATGAAAAAAACCACAGGTCTGTGGAACCAGCAGGCTATACGGTATGTTCCTTTGAAGGTGAGTGCCCCAATCTTTTTTTGGGTTACACGGACAGTCAGGCCATAATTCATCATCATTTCTGGGTAATATATGGTAATATCCCATTTCAGCAGGTTGAATCGACAAAACCCAACATTTTTCCAGACATGTTGGGTTGGTTTATTCCCCAACCTACGTTGCGTTACGTTGCAAGTCACTTTTTTTCATCACATGGGCGCATGGGACCCGAATGATCTGGCAGGTTGGTAATGGTTGGTAGATGGATAAACTAAGCCAAAAGGATCCAAAAGGTGCAGTTGTGTCTAAACATGGAGTTAATGTCCCGCCAAGTTTGATGGTTCAAGTTTAGTGAATCATCATCTTTCTATGGTTTTTTTCCATGTTTTTTCCACCATTCAAAGCCATCCTTTTTTTCGGCATCTCGAGACATTGACAGTTTCATGCCTAGAACCAGCCACCAGGGCCACCCACCAGGCCTGCAGGTTGTTGATCTCCAGCGAGAGTTGCGTCTTCTCGTTGCTGAGGGCCTGCAGCCTCTGGCCTTGCCTCACATCAAACATGCTGCCTCTCATGGGTCAAGGTACATGGTATGTAATGGCTGATTGAACCAAGAATTGTGGGATAATATATATAGAATGATTTAAGCAAACATTGTGGGATATATATATATAGTATTATATAGTGAGTTAACCAAAAACTATGGGATATATAGTGATTTCACCCAAAAACATGGGATAGATAGTGGGTATACAATGGGAATATCAAGCTAAATGGATCTTAATGGAGTATTTTCCAGCAAGATTTTTGACCCGGCTTCGAAGTGAACAGCCGATTGTTTGGTGGCTTCAATCCAGCAAAATGGAACACATATGAAACTGATGCACCCCACCATTTCATCAAACTTCATGGCGAATCAAAGTTAATTTTAGTTTTCCCATTGAACTATATCATTTCACTATCATTTAACTATATATTTCACTCAGATTACATAACCATTTTCCCATATCTCCACGATCTCCTGGGGTTCAACTCCTCCAAGTCCAAGGCATCCAAGGCATCCAAGGCACTGCCGGAGGTCCGAGAGCAACTGCACGCGAGTGGCGCTCAAACGACGCGACAAGGCCAGGAGCTTCAAGGACTCCTCGGAAACAACGCCGGTGACGTTTCACTCGGATGAAACAGATTGAAACAGGGCTGCTTTATGACGAGACAATCCTAAGACATCCCTAGCTAGGATGATCTGATTTTAAATGAGTTATCCCAGGATTTCAATGGATTCATTTGCTGACTATTTGAATTCCTATTGGATTTCGCATCCCGGTACAATGGCTGCCTCATAGGGATTCATTGATACGCATCCAGATAAAAAACAGATTTCCCTGTCAAAATTCATGAACAAAACACCTTAAGCAAACCCAGGTGAAATGATCGCAGTCGGCCCAACGAAACCAGGTACCGTATCGATGCCCCTTGGGGCCCTTTCTGAGCGGTGAACCATTGGGCCAGTACAACCAAGAGAAATACGATATATGCCGACAGTCCTTTGGCATCAAACCAACGCACCATACAACAAACAATCAACAACCACTTGGATAAGTTCAATTGCGAGGAAATGCCGTTGGTGGAATCCATATTCTCCGGATTTCTCCGGTAGAGAGAGAGAGAGCCATGGGTCAAGATTTCGGGGACCACGGATTCACTGATAATTTTGTAGGGTATATCAGTTTTGACCCATACCCATCTGGATCTGAAAATTGGTTATACCAGCCAAATTGCCAATTAATGGGAAAACCGACATTCTAAACCATCAGGTTTGGGGATATACCATGATATACCATGATATACCCAATTTTCAGACACACCCATATCACATCAGCATCAAGTTGGTGAGTTACATCCCGGCACCTCCCCATGTTACATTCCCATCATACCCTCCTGCATAGCGATGACATCTGGGGCACTCTCCAACTGCTTCTTCACACCCTGAGCGTACAGTCCCAGGTCGTCCACCTGACGAAGAAGTCGTCTCTCACGGCTTAATGGCTTGGTCCAAACAGAAATCATCTTCCAAAAACAGGAGAAAACGTCTTTCAAAAAGGATTTGGTGGCGGTTCAAAAAGGGGGAAAATAAGGTTTTCAATGGCTTTGAACCATTGGATTTTTAGGGGCATGTTTTTTCAATCAAAACCAGCACAAGCCTCCGTAGATTGCCGCGCCAATGCACACCTGAGCGCACACACATTGTTGGGAGCTGAATTGAAATGGAAGAGATGTCCAATCTAACCCAGTCAGTTAATGATTGTAGGGTTAGACCCGGTTAGACTATATTGGGGATTATCATAATCTGCCAACTGGCAACGAACTTCCTCAAATGCGCGGCTGCCTTTTTCAGTGTTGCCAGCCAGTTTGTCTTTGCACTGTCCGCCCGGCTAAAGGGAAAGACTCCGGAAATTTTGAAGCCTTTCCAAGCATTAACACAATTCAACGAGACTATGTTCTACTGAGATCCTACATCCTACAACTACCACCTACTTCTGCCCCCTTGCTGATTCGCTTCATCCTGGCACCACGGCGCCGCGCCACGGTCGTCATGTCATCCTTTGCGACGGCCCCAGCGGTTGCGACGACCTTCAGCGGCTGCGGCTTCCACTTCCTGGAGCAAATCAGGGCCCGCAGAAGTTACGGAAGTTGCGCATCATGAATGAGTGACTAATCCTATTCTCCCTAATATTGGCTTTTAGAAGTGACTATCCGACTATCCTAGTTTACGCCGTAACGCGTGGGGCTGGTAGAAGCTCGCGCGTGTTTTTGGGGGTGCATGATAACATCTCGTGTTTTACTGAGTTTTTGTTTTGCTGGAGTTTAGAAGAGCAAAACGAACTAACTTTTTGAAGGGGATGGTTTCTGAAAACCCCAAAAGACATAAACATACCGGCGGGGTGACAACCGCGCTGGCAATTGTCTATGTTTGGGAATCAAATGTGCTTGGCGCCACAGCGCCGTAATCATTTCATGTTATAATTGCACCTTGAAAATCCCGGGGATTTCGAAGACCCATTGTAACATTCCATTGGGTTTTACAGGACAAAGCTTCTTCAAAGCACATAAGCACGACTTTTTTCATCCGTGTGTATGTGCAGGAAGAATGTATGTGTGTGCAAGAAAAGCTGTCTCTAGCGTAGCATCAAGTACGTGGGTAAGTGCAAGAAAAGATGTATATATATAGCGACCCAGGAAGTATGTGCATGAAGTATGTGTGTATGTGCAAGAGAAGATGTCTCTAGCGTAAAAAGAAGTGTGTGTGTGTGTGAGAGTGCAAGAGAAAATGTCTCTAGCGTAGCAGGAAGTATGTGTGTATGTGCAATAAAAGATGTCTCTAGCATAGCATCAAGTATGTGTATGTGTGTAAGTGCAACTGTATGATTTTTGTATGTGCGTATGTGCAAGAAAAGATGTCTCTAGCATAGCATCAAGTATGTGTATGTGTGTAATTGCAATTGAACGTTATTGGCCCCACCCCACCCCACGCCCCCACCCCACCCCTCCCTCCCAAACCACCAAAGATGCATTTCGTATTGCGGTGTTCTACCAGCCCGACACCTTTCATTAGCGGGATGGGATTAAGCATATTCCTATCCATTACTACTACTCCTACTACTGCTACTACTGCTGCTGCTACTACTACTACCACCAGTACGGCAAGACTCTGAGGTTTGCCTTGACTCGCAATGAGCGGTGCTGATGATCGTGATCAACCCAAATCCTAAATCTCATGTAAATTCCCATAGCGTCATTGGGCAAACCTCCGGGTCTGCGTCTGTAACATGCACGAAACCTGCAGATAGTATACATCAAAACGTTCCGGCCTCTTTTGGCGCTTCTGCAGCTGGTGAAGTCAGCTGCACCTAAGGAGATGACCCGCGAGAATGACATCACTCCTCAAGCGCAAAACAAAACGGGCACCATTTATAGTGATCTAGTGCCAGCTGCTTTTTTGTTGCCCAAATCTGCTTCAAAGGTAAAAGAACCAGCACAACAGTAGCATAATATAATAATTAATCAATATAAATAAATCTGTATCTATCTATCTAAATCTATCCAAATCTATCCAAATCTATCCAAATCTATCTAAATCTATCTAAATCTATATCTAAATCTATATCTAAATCTATATCTAAATCTATATCTAAATCAATATCTAAATCAATATCTAAATCAATATTTAAATCTATATCTAAATCTATATCTAAATCTATATCTAAATCTATATCTAAATCTATATCTAAATCTATATCTAAATCTATATCTAAGTCTATATCTAAATCTATATCTAAATCTATATCTAAATCTATATCTAAATCTATATCTAAATCAATATTTAAATCGATATCTAAATCTAAATCTATATCTAAATCTATATCTAAATCTATATCTAAATCTATATCTAAATCTATATCTAAATCTATATCTATATCTATATCTATATCTATCTATATCTATCTATATCTATCTATATCTATCTATCTATCTACCTACCTATCTATCTATCTAATCTATCTATCTCTCTCTCTCTCTATATATATATATGTATATACAATTATACCTAAACATATGCCGATTAAAAAGGATAATCCCCAATTCCAATCAGCTTTCACCTCTAAACTTCATCAACAATCCTTCTCAGTCGAGATTTCATCTCCCCTGCGGCTGAGATTCCTCAACCTTCGCAGGTGCCGGTGGTGCCTCCGCAGCTCCCGTTGCGACATGCTCCTGCAGCTGCCCTCCCGGCAGGATGTGCAGCACCTTGGCCACGGCAGCAGTAAGCAGGAGCTGCTCGGCCACCTGGCGGAGTTTTTCGGGATCGACGGTTTTTGGGCTGGGGAAATTGGTGTTTCACTGGTCAAAATCCATCCGAAATCCCCAGGGTTTTTCCGGTGAAATGAAGCATTTTGGCTATTCAAAATTTGTGACACCTGGCACTGACGATGAACATCAAGATCTTAAGGATTATGAGAGCTCCAAAACTGAGAAACCTTAATTAATGGGAGGTGAAACACGGTGAAACTTTCCCTGACACGACTATCCCAGAGATCTTCGGAGCCAGCTTTGGAACCACCGAGACTTGGGTTTGTCTGGGCGTGTCCCCAGACGTAGTGGTTCAAAACCTAATTCTCCTCATTCAAATTGCTCTAAAATGTTCTAACATGGATGGAAATAATACCACATTTCAGGACAAACCTGGCTAAATGGTGGTTGAACTTGCCTGGAAATATGTGAAATTCAACTGGAGATCATCATTACATGAGAATGAAAACCACACAATTTGAAACGATTGAACCGATTTTGTCGGCGAAACCAAGATTTGAACCCATCAATCAACCCAATAATCATTGAACTATTGGTTCAGCAGTTCTAGTTATACCAGGTTAGTTATACCCCAAGGCAATTAATCCCTTCCCCCTATTACTAACCCCCCAAATAATAAAAACTAGGGTCCATCTCCAATTTTGGAAAATTTCAGATTGGCCAATTTGACTTTTAATTGATCCCCTTTAGAAAACATAGGGTCCGCTTCGAAATCCAATTTTTGGCAATGGTTTAATTGCGTTATAAAAGGAAATCTAATTGATTTTGAAATCGGAAAAACTAGTTTTTATTGTTAAGGTTTTAAATTTATTAATAGGGTCCGCTTCGAAATCGAATTTTTTGGCAATATTTTAATTGCGTTATAAAAGAAAATTTAATTGATTTTGAAATCGGAAAAAATAGTTTTTATTATTAAGGTCTTAAATTTACAAATAAGGTTCCCTAATAATAAATACTCCCCTAATAATAAAAACTACCTGAGGTGTTTATTATTTGGGGAGGGGGGGACGTTTAGTATTAGGGGGAAGGGATTAAACCACCATTTTATGGGTTTTTATGATAATTAGATGGGTCACATCCACCATGCGATATAGTTCAACCCCCCAGCCATGCCGCTGGACCACCGAAGAGGCACCTCTGCCCGGGCAGTGCCAGCAGAGTGTCCAGATTGCGCCACTGCAAACGCTGCACGGCCGCCGAGCGTCGCCACCTGTTTCAGCCAGCTTTGGCTTGATCTATGAACCATGGCAGAAACTACCTATACTGCTGTACTTGGGGGTGCCGTTGGGATTATTCCATGATGATTATTACATACTATAACATACTATAACATACTATAACATACTATAACATACTATAACCACGGTAATAACAGGTACGGATAGGTACGGAACATGTAAGAACCCCCTGCAACCATCATTATATAACATTATATAACACTATATAACCACTTGCAAACTTGGATGCACATCCAAGTATACCAACAAGAATCTGATATCTCTGAGATTCTTGGTTTAATCCCTAGTTTCTAGTCTACAAGAAATTGAGGGCAAGGTCACGGGCTTGAGGATCATGATGCCAGTCACCATGGTCAAAATGCGTCAGATTTCAAAACGGGCCAGCCTAGCTGGGATTTACGAACCATGGCTATGAACTTCCAACTGGCTGGGCTAAAAACACGGTAACCTCAAATTTGATGGTTGACCACAGTTGATCACAGTTAACCACTATCTTCCGCCAGGAATACTGAAATGCTTTTAATCATCTCAAAACGGCCAGTTTGATACTCTCCAAAAAAACACTTCAAATTCGAACATCCCTAAAATATCATCAAACAGCATCAAACAGCTTAAATAGAACAATATTTCCATACATATCCAGATTATTCATATCCCATAGGATCCATGTATGGTATATATGCTAACATTTGGGGTATATTGATGGTAAATGTTACCATATATAGCAGCACCATGGATCCTATGGGTATGGAACAATTGTCCGGCCTATCATCCCATCGGTCCCCAGATGTCCCCAGTCATCCCAGTCCCGCCTCTGCAAATCGTCTGAGCACATCCTGTCCCTCCTCGCTGCGCAAATGGCCCGGAAGGCCTCCAGCTTCGCGACGACCCAAGGGATAGGTGCCTTAAGGGACGCCATGGAGATTTCTTGGGGGAAGTTGTTGAAGATGTCAGAAATACCATCTGATATACCATCTGATATACCTGGATCATGTGGATTAACTATATATGATTATTATGATTATAGACAAATGATGGATTTTGCCAATTCAAACGTTTATAGCATCATTTGACCACATTTGGATGCTGTTAAAACCGTGAAATAACAAAATCATATCCAAGAACTGTCCGACCTAATTTTCTCCAAGAGTTCCTAGACCTATGTGACCACTAATTGAATATCATTAGTTGGATACCTGGGGGCATAAACATCCACATTTAAATCTATGTAAATCAGCAAAAACAGCTTCAGAATCACCAGCTCTGGCTGCGATATGCGATGGACCGCGCCGCACAGGCGCGCTTCAACTGGCCGGGCTCCGACCAGTCACTGGCCGGGCTCCGAAGGTCCCAAAGGCTGGTGATGCCGTGGCTGGTGAGCCTCGGAGGTCCGAAGAATGGATGAGGTGAAGATGGACAGCTTATAATAACTGCTGAATCCCAATATATTGTAACCAATGGTATAGCCAACATCTTCAATATGGGATTAATGGGATTCACCAGTAACAGATCTTGTTATACCAATGGATATACATGTTATATAGTATACCAATGAGGTATCCCAATATACTATATGTTGGTTTCTTTGTTGGTGTGCCAATTCGTCATGGTTTCATACTTATTCATAGTTAACTCAATGGGTGTGTCCAAACATCTTAAGGGCTTACAACGAGGCTTTCTGCGTGAGTTCACCCCCTGAATTGGTTCAACGACTGTATTTGCTGTTTGGGGAACGATCCACCAATGCTGAAAACATCTGTTTTTTTCCCCCATATTATTGGGATTTCATGGGATTTCCCATATATATTGGGAATTGGAATGAATCATCCTGAATCATCCTGATGATTGAAACCGCCAGCTTGTCGAGGTTAAGCCAAGAACGACCCCAACAAATGCCACTGTTTGAGGCATCCACCACTTGAAAAAGTCTTTCTCCTCAACTCTTCTCTCATCAGCAGCGTATCCATTGTGGCCACCCGTCGCGATGGAAAAGACCGCGGCAGCGGGCGCAGCTGGTGGCTGCTGCTGACCTGTTCCAAAGTCACCAGGACATTAAAAAAAGAAACGAACAAGCTTAGGGGACGATGATAGCCAGTTGTGGATTGGAGACGTTTTCACTTCCTTTTGCCATCTTGGTCATCAAAAACTAGTGAAGTATCGCCAAGGCACTGTCGAATTGGAGATCTGAGTTGGGACTGCTGAGCAGGGACCTGTGCAGTGGAAGGCATCTGTACCAAAAAGTGGTGATTAACGTCTCATGATGAGTAAATGGAGGTTTCCTAAAATAAGGATACCCCTAAATCATCAACTTTAATAGGATTTTCCATTATAAAGCATCCATTTTGAGTAGCCCCATGGAACCCCCCATATCTTTCCGATGCGGAAGCTGCATGCGCCTCTTGGCAAGCCCAGGGTCAAGGGCTTGGGTCAGTGCTGAGGCAGCCGAATCCGTGCCGCAGTCACAGGACCTGTGGAGCTGGTGATCTGTTGGGAGAGATGGGGTTACCCTCTGGTAAACAGCCACATAACTATGGAAAATCACCATTTTTAATGGAAAAATCCACTAGTTCTATGGCCATTTTCAATAGCTATGTTAGTTTACCAGAGGGTAAAAGCTGTAATTGAAGCTAGGGGGCACCCATCCCCCCTGATTATGGTGGATTCCAGGTGTTTCTGGAGCTTTGAAAACGATCTAAAAAGTCACTAAGAAATAAGTGTGTCAGCTTCGCTTGAACAAAGAGGTGATTGAATTACACAAAGAGCTCTTGCAGCAGGCAAATGATTTCAGACTTTCCAGCCAGCATCTATGATCTAGCAGTTCAGAATCCAAGCACTGCAACTCCAGAAGAGAGTTTGTCTGAAAGTAGGATATCCCCCAAATCCCACAGTTGATCAATATTGTCCCTACAAAATTGCAATTTGTTTGTTCCCCCCTTTTAGACCAAATTCTCTAAGTGCAGTCTGGTCACTTTGAAGTCTCATCTTTGCTTTCGCCCCAAAGAAGTGAAGCCTTGAAGCCCTTATCCATCCCACCGCTAAGCAGCTGCACCTTAGTGCTTCCACTTACGGATGGTCACGTGGGAATGGGTACGCACGGGGCAACCCCGCAAACTTCGGGCCATTTTGGGATATAGTAATTTTGAATAACTTGACATTGGAATTTATCGGATTTGCCCAATGCCTACCCGCAACCTCTGCATTATCTGCGGTAGATCAGTTGATACCCAGCCACCACATCTGCGCTACTCTTCTCTTCTTCATCTTCGTTGATGGTCTGCCACTGTCGCTCCAAGTTGTCAGCGTCGGGATAGAAAAAAATCACCAGCGACACCCTTCCGTCCGAGATGTCAGGCCTGGTCAATGACGGACATGTTCACCCTTTTTTCACAGTCAAAACATCTATGAATGATACAACAAAGGGCCAAATGATACAACAAAGGGCCATTTTGCAGTGCTATATCAAATTATCGGAGGGTATCTTCGAGTTGTTGAATGTTTTTTTTCCTCATCATTGCTCATCAATGTTCAGTTCTTGTCAGAATTTGCACAAGGCTACAACTCATCCATCATTTCAAGGGGAACATTCCCACGCAAACCTGGTTTTTCTCATTAAACACGGGCGTTCTGAGACTCCAACATGGGCGGCACCCCATGGTTCTGAGTGCCAAAGACGATCAAATCGCCGTCCCGCAACAGCACCGGCCGGCCGTCCACCGTCAAAATCCGGGGAGACCCGAAGGAAAGCCTCAGTCAGTTGGAGTATCCGTGCGTTTCAGGGACAATTTACAGAAAATCCTTGAACCTTGGAACAAAACAATGGATAAACAATGGAATCTTACATCAATCAGTGTGTTTGGATCCATAGTTGCCAACCAAGTGAATCCAAACAATGGAAGATTGATGTAGCGGCTATAAGCAACAAGTTAGCTCAAGGACCACTGATGTCACTGATGTGGCCGTTATCAAGCAATCCGAATGTGGCGGTCAAAAGTTTCTGGGCACGGGAAAAAATCAAGGTTCAATACTTAATTTAATTGACCAACTTTGTTTGGGGTAATCCTGGCCTCGCCCCCACACTGAGGCCACGACAAGCAGGTCCAGAAATCATGTCGATGGGCAGCAACTTTGTCCTTCCCGTCTGCATAGAAGTTCATGAAGATCCGGGCTTGCGGGTCGCGGATGTTCATCTGTGTGAACCTGGGTAAAAGCAGTGATCATCTCAAGCAGGGATTCAACAAGAAGTTCTTCCCCCCTCCAGCTTCAACAGCTGAAGCTATAGTCTTGCTTTGCTTTTTCCTGTGAACCCCGGATGAATCAACCCCTAAACTCCTAAACTTTCTAATTGGGGGTGTACAATTTAAGTAGCGAACTATCACCATTCGGGTGAACCCTCATTAATCAACCAGGATTTACTAACCAATGGAGTTGACAATGTTGACATTAATGCAATCCATGCAGCACTTTTTGGAGGATCTCATCCAAAAAGTCGAGACCACCGGAATAGTCAGCGACTTGTCGACCTGAAGGGACAACAAGTGGCTGAGTTTCCAAACACGCAGTGGTGTGATGAATAATCTTAACTAAACCCCTAGAAACACTGGTTGCATCAGGGGCTCATATGGCGGGTATTTGATATTAAGATATATTAAAATGATGGGATTATTAGTTGGGTTTGGCAGAAGCCCATGTAAGGTATACCCCCGTATCTCATGATGATCACTTGCCCATCCTCATGAAAACTACGGTTCTTGGGTACCCAAAACTACGGTGATCCACCCGATGAATTCGATGGTGAAGATTCGCCCAAACATCAACAGCAAACTGCTGGTGGTTAAGATTCGCATCCAATCTATCCATCTATTGGGTGTGTCTAAAAATGGACAATACCCCAATCTATTTGCACAGTTTCTAGATGGGAAAAACGAGAATCATCCGCTGGAATTGGGGGCACCCCATTTTCAAACAAACCCAAAAGTAAGTGACCGTTAAGATTTGCCCTATCCATATCCTATCCACAAGCATCCATAAGCCCTATGCATATGCATCCATATATATATATAACTTAAATGACTCTAATATGTGTATATATATAATATATATAAGTATGCATATGTATATATATATATGTATGCCATATCATAGTGACTCCCCATGACAGACCTGCGCTCAAAGATTGGCCCTTCTCATTGTATCTCAAGGCCAACTCTCCAGTGTTAACATCTCGCGCCACCACTTTGGCTTGGCGCCAAGTCACCTTCGAAACGCTCGGCATGGGGAGATTTTTCCGCTGCAACGCATGGATATGTGGATTGATAAGATTGAAGATGATTGAAGATGTGCATTTCTGAATGGGGGATCTTTGGGGTATGATCGATCTAATATACCCTCTGGTAATTTAACATAGCTATTGAAAATGGCCATTATTCATGGGGAAATCCACTATTTCTATGGCCATTTTCAATAGCTATTTTGACATTACCAGATCATCGTCAATTGCGACTTTGATGGCCGTGCCTTGTCCACCAGGGATTTGTACGTGGAATCTTCGCTGATGAAGCGACGCCTGCACGGCAGGTGTGTGATTTCTTGTAGTGAAAGAGACCACGAATTTACCATTCACCCATACCCATAGGATCCATGTATGGTATATACGCTAACATTTGGGGTATATTGATGGTAAATGTTACCATATATAATTGGATCCTATGGGATATGAACCCAACTAAGCATTGAACAAAGACAAACACATTCCGCTTGCTGAGAGTGGAGATCTCATTGATCAGTCTACAGTCTACAGATTACCTTCTACTTAACAACATATAGCTATGGAAACTTGCCCATTGAGTTCGATGATTTATGATGATTTGCCTATTCAGGGCCTATTCAGCATGCAAAAATTATACATATATAAGTTATATAAGTTACATAAGTATTTTCCATAGATACGTAAACAAAAACCAACCAGGTAGGTTAAGAACCGCGAAATTATGATGATTCCGCTGCCCATTTTCTGCCCACCTGATGTCCAGGTCGCGAAAGGCGTTGATCGAGGCTTTCTTCAAGACTACGTCGCGCGAGCCGGCGGGGCGTTCCAGAGTGGCGGGATGTTCTCGCCACCACCTGGATTTTTCCGGAGGAAGTGGTGGTTTGGGAATGTTTTGGGATGTTTAACCATATTTAACCATAATATCCAAGCAGCAAAAGCAACCCCCTTTGGGGATGGAACCAACAAATCAGGGGGTTTAACCAGCAGGGGGTCTTAGCAGCAAACATGTTGGATTATGTAAAATGATAGATCTGGGTTTGTCCACAATTTTTGGGAGGTCTCCACTATCCACAATTTTTGGCTCAGCCAAATAGAAGGGAACCTGATTTTATGGCCCATGGCCTTTTGGGATAGCACAGGGTGATCGCGGTCCGGAAAGCAAGGCGCCTTTTCACCCAATGTTCGGATCGCCCAACTTTTTCGGAAATCTCGGTCTTGGAGAGACCTTTCCTTGGAAGTGCCACAGCGGATCACACCGTTGGTTCCATATATCTTGTCCCTGAACGGGAGAGACAAAGACACTGTGAATATCTATGGCTCCTTAAGGAAACCACAGTGATGTGGTTGGGAAACTATGGTAAAGTCAATTCGTACAGTAACTCCACAGCTCCATTGACAGCTCCCTCCTAACCACTGGATACGGACCAATCCCCGAGCGACAGCAAGCGGCACGACATGCCGGGTTTCTGAACTATAGCTGACGAGATAGCTGACTTTCGGAAATGCGAATCATTCATGATCCATAAACCAATAATTGCCGACATTACCTCAATGTATATTAATGAAAATCCAGCAATTTATCCATCAAAACCCAATGATTCTGTTTTTGTTATGGTAAGCCCCGATTCATGGTCAACTCTGGTTAATCTGGTTGATCTCATATCATCCCAAATAGCGCAACGTTTGCAGAAAAATCCCCATTTGCCATTGGGGTACCACTCGAATACCGTGGTTTCTCATTGTGTTTACCATTTTCATGTGCTATTTTGGTGAGATACCCACGTTTTCGGAGACATCCACACACTTTTGACTTCATCACCAAGTGATTCATTCATAGTTTCTCCCGCAGCTGAATCACCTTCAACTTGTCCTGGCGCCATGTGTTGAACATCGTACTGTGTTGAAATGTGTTGACCCTCAGACTACCTGGTTTCGGCTTAAAATCTTCATCTTTCCATCATCTTTCCATTTATATTGCATCATTGGTATCATACAGTAGCTTTCGCTACATACCCATAGTATCCCATAGTCTATTGATTCTATTGAGATCTATTGCTTGGCCTTGTGGTACCCAGCTGACCTTGGTGGATGAACGTCACCCCATTTCGCTCCTGGTAATCTCGCAAGGGACCCGTTGAGGCAGATGAAATCACACCAGAAACGTCATCATTGCGGTCCACTGGGAAGTCAGCAGTTCGCTCCTTGAGTTCTCAAGAAATCCCAATTTTATTGGTTGCAGAAGTGTCACAAAAATGGAACAAAATGCTGTACAGGAACCCTCAGTTTCAGATTTTTGGTGGTACAAACCATGGTTTGGAGTCTGGGGCCGATGTTCCTGTAACCAATCCATCTCAATCCATTTTTCTTTCTCGCAGGCACACAATATACCCAGAAAATGGCTCCAAATTTGCTGCACCCAAAAATAATTGGGAAGGGGTAGTACCAACATCAATCTGGATAGATTATTATACTTCACTATCCTGAAATAAGGTGATTTTGGGATGATTCCCCTTTACCATCATTCCAGTGACGTCAAGGCCCAAGCCTTAGGCCATACCCAAAAAATGTGCAGCCGTGCCACTTCTCCTCTGTCCTCAGAATCTGGCCGTGCACGAGGAACATGTTGTTCCAACTTATTAGAGATCAATGAGTGCCACAGGTGAACATGTGTTACCCTCTGGCCATTCAACAGTTTACCATGCAAAAGTTACACCATTGATAGATTATTTACCTTTTAAAGATGGTGATTTTCCGTGGCTAATTGTCTTTACCAAAGGGCATCTCTTGATTTACCCAATGTCTACCATGTCTTATCATGTCTTGGGTGCAAAATGCCCAACCAGTGCTTGGCAAGTCGCCACATAGCGATAAGTGCCTCACATCCACCAGCTGTCCAGCTCTGGAAATCCAGAAGGATTTATCCCACAACTGGGGTATTCACTTCTGTTTGAATGGCAAGTTTGATTGGAATAAATTATGGGATTTCAGTCTGTTCCAGAGGTTTTTCCATTTTAGGATATTTTAGGGAACCACCAAACACAAATAAGAACAGAGTCTTTCTGCTGGCGCCTCTGTAACTCAAACATAGGTAACCTCAAGGGTGGCCACATTAGTCTTTAGTATCACAGCATCTGTTGATCGCTTTCTGGGATGGCCATCCACCCAAAAATATGGGAATACAGGACACTGAGAAGGAAACTTCCATATTTTTTTTGGGGGGACCCATCCCCTATATCCCAGCTGATATTTTTCATCCATATCCTCATATCATCCCATATCATCACATATCCAGATCTGCATCAATTCCACCGTGCTGCACTTTGACACATGCGACACCTCCTTACGAGGTTTGCTCACTGGTGCAATGAGCGTCTGGGATTCTCCGGGGAGCAAGAGCACCATGGGCGTCGCTCCGTGCTGTCACATGGGCACGGCTTTCCAAAAGGGGGTCCCAGCTGGTGATGACAAGTTGGGTCAATTGCTTGGTGCGACACCACCCAATTGACTAGGTTTTAGTTGGTCAATGTTGGTCATATCTGGTACGAAAGAATGCAATTTACCGTGTATTTGGTCAGTCTTGGTGTACGAAACAATACCGTTTCGGGTTTTGGTGCGACCATCTTGAACTATAGCCGAATAGCACTGCGCAAAGGTGGGATGGGCTGAAGTTCAACACTTGCCTGAGCCACTGAGCTTTTGGATGCCAGTGGGCCGCAAACAGAGCACTGCGAGGATACAAACTTTGGATGCTTCAGAACTCACCTCTCATCTCAAACTCAGTTGCTACTTACTTTCCCCTTCTATGAAACCTTGGAAAATCTCTGTCTCTGTGTCTCCCAAAAGCCTTGTGGAAATCTTCACAACTCTGCTGAAAATGTCGAAACCGCCATCTTTTCCTCATTCAGCTTCCTCTGCGACCTCTTTGGCCATTTCTGGGAAGGGTGGACGATAGACCAAAGGATGGCCATTTTCAGGAGTTTCAAAGCGCCACGACCTGGTAAGCAGCAAACATAGGTGCTGCCATGGCAGGGTCGACTAACATCTGGGATACGCTGCAACTTTCGATTCGAATGGAGAAATGGATTTTGCAAATTAATCATGTGTTTTTTCATGTTTTTTCGGCACCCTCTTCAAACAAAGCCACGAGCTCAAGTCACACAAATCGACAAAGTGCGCTGGTCATGTTTTTAGAACCATACAGTAATTTTCGGGGATTGATACATTTTGATCCATGAATGAAACACGTTGACACACCCCTGATAGCCCCTGAAAACTCATACCACTAGTACCCGACTATCACATACTATCCCAATAGCTGCAAATATTCCGTCATACATGTTTCAGTGTACAGTTCCCAAATACCATGCCTGACTGTCATTGATTTTACTGTAGATACCCGAACATTTTAACCAGCTACATGGTGTTTGGAACGCCATACATCATATACGTAATAAACACCAATGAACCATGTGTATATATATAATACATATAATCACACACACACACACACTTATATAATCTTATATTATATATATATATATAATTATATATATACCTTATGTATAGCCATCCATACAGTAGCCCATGTACCCCAGTTTGCCATTTTGGTGTTTCACCATACCCCAAGATGGGGGTATACCGAGTTCCGCACCCGAGAGATTTGGCGATGGGTGCGATGCCAGCGCGGGCGGGGCGGCCGTAGAGGTATTGCGTTCCGCGGATATCTCCTCCATTCCCAACGTTTCATATGGCTATTGGTCAAAACCCTGGCACCTAGTGAACCCCAAAATAGCTGGGATTTATGGATGTTCATCCCATTAGAATTGATAATAATAGGTTTTGACCCACCCCCAATATTCCAAGGGTCATTCCATGGTTGGGATATGTTGGGATAATAGGTCAAAAAAAACCCTTGGCCCTGGAAGGCCCTTGGGGGTCCCTATTTTAGACCTACAGTAGATACCTGAAACCAATGAACATTTAACGTCTCTTACAAGAAACACTTATCAGTTGATTCTTCTATGGCTTCGAACAAAATGCAAGAATTCTTGGAAGACTAATGTGTGTCTCCTGAACCCCCTTCGCAAACCCTTCTTGATCTGGTGTCCAGTTGATTGGACATGGGTACCTAGTACCTACAGATCTTGGTGACGCTTAGCTGTCATCTTTTTTGACTTTCCCCAAATAACTGATGACCCAAATAGCACCAAAACCACAACTGTTGGAGATGCATCAGCCATCAGCCCATCCTCTGATGGGTCTCAGCCGGTACTCGATTTGGTCAGCGACAAAGTATTGACCCTTGGTTTCCGGATGATTTTCGTCTGGAGCTCTCCAGAACTTACAACCAGCGCCGTACCTGTGAAAGCTGAGATTCGGATCAACGTCCCTATAGTTTGATGAAAAGATCCACCACACTAGATCAATGTAGATCAATTTAAGTTTGTCATCTATTGACAAAATATTCCGTGGAGACTTCCCCAAATTGCATCAAACACTGGACCCCTCCATGGGGTCTGGCGCACAGTGGCAATGTGTGAGCCGTCTCCAACAAGCTTCGCTTGTTGAACTCCTGAGAACACAACACCTATTGAGGGTTTACTGGGGGGTTCATAGTGATTTAATGCAATTTAATGGGATATATATGTACATATGTATACACACACATATATATATATGAATACATAGGGGGGGTCAATGGGGGTTTAACGGTGATTTCTTCGGTGTTAACAGCTATAAATGGGAACATCATCTATAATTTGAGATATAATGGTGATATCAAGCCGGATACAACTAACCAACCTAGTGCGACATTTGGGTTTGTCTTGAAATGAGGTAAACCCGGCATACCCTAAACTTGCAATTTGAATCGAGAAAAGGATGATCGACCATCAAATTTGGGTGGTACCTTCTATTCAAACAAACCCATATGAGCGAAGCATGAAGTATCTAAGCTCCTAAATACAGGATAGACTTCAAATATCCAAATCATGTTTCATGTTCAATCTCAGTGATGCTTTCATCGTTTCCCCTGGCCTTCAAACAGAACTCCGCAAAGAGGCGGTAGTTCAGCTGATCCGGTTTCGGCCATCTCTTTCCTCAGATGGAAATCGGCGCCCCCTTAAAACAGCCAAATGCAAAACAACTTTTCTGGTCAAAGAAAAATTGATGCCAAATATCTTTTAAAAAAACATCCCAGTTTGTGCGGCTAAGAGCATGTAAAAGCCCAGGTCTTGTCTTGTTGATAAAGTTTGAGATAGTTTGATGGGCTAAACATGATAAACATGGCTAAAGCCACCAAACTTGCTGCATCAAGGTGCTGTACACGTCACGTTTCAACTTTCTGAAGTTCGGCGTGTTGCCAGCCCACCTGACCAAATCCAGCCGGCAGACTTCACGTGTAAAAACAACTTCAGTAGTATATCTGGCTGAGTTGTCTAGTTCACAGTATAATATTTATATTTATCATTATGCATATTATATAATTATATATACTAACTGTTAAATCAATTACATATCAATTACATTACATTATATGATTCTATATGATCTTCTCTATGGATTTGTCTATCATGTTCTATATGAAGCTGGCTTCGTCCTGCTTCTTCCAGGTATATCAGGTATGGGGGATTTACCGAATCAGTGGCACGGTTAATGGACACAGCATGATATCTGGCCATGGCTAGTGAGGACGGCCTCACAATCGTTCGGCTCAAACGAGGACTGCGAGCATGTTTGCCAATGGTGGTGTATAGCTTTGGACGAAACACTTCCTGCAAGGACAGGGTGGGAACCCCCAAAGTCCCATGGTGGCACTATTGATTGGACAGTTCCCCATCGAATTCTTCGGTTCTCGCAGCAAAAATAGCAGGCTTACGGATCTTCCTCACCCTTCAACCAATGATCACTATACCGTAGGTTGTATACGGTGTTCACCCTTCGCAGTGTTCACAACCTGTATTCAACTTCTTTAGGGTACAACGACAATCAGTATGGAGAGGACCCAAGTGTTTCTATGTGTCCTGCCCAAGTAAAACACTAAGGGGCGTGTCAAAGATCCTCGCACGCTATTCCCTGAGAATGGATGACCTGCATGGCTCATGGGGTCTCATGTGGATTGCAATCAGTGATAGATTCCGTGACGTCAGTGAAGCCTTCCTTTTGTGCTGCTTAAACTGACCCCATTGGTTTGTCCGAACATCACATGGTCATGGTTGATCCTCACTTTTTCCAATTGGAATGGCCTTTTTTAGCCATACCCAACTGTTTTTCACAAAGGTTATGGGTCAAAATTTTCTTCACCCCTGACATAGATGATGAAATGCCATGAAATGCCCCTAAACTGAGCAGCCTTTTGTGGCTTTTTTATTGTCACCCTATGACGACTGGTCCTTTTTCTGCCACCACCAGCGTCCGTGCTGCTCGTCATACTCTTGGGTGTTGTGGGCGCCATAGGGTGGATGCTCTTTCTCTTTCCAGGAAGGGCCGTCCATTGTGTGCCACCTCAAAAAGCAGTCAGTCTCATGAAAAACTGTAAGATCGGCTTGCCAAAATGTCTTTGCTTGAAGCATCTGATGAATCATGATGGTATTCTTATAGTGCATTGCTGGTGTTTGTGGTAGGTGAGAAGAGGGTCCCTAAGGGCTCAAAGCCCCAAAACAGCACTCAAACATCAACCAGTTGCGTGAGCATTTGCTAAAGATGAGGGCGAGTGTTGCGATGCCCAGCAGATGCTATAGATTATTTATGGTTCAAACAGAGGAATTCTCCAGCCATGTCTGATTGTCTCACTGCAAAACCCACTTTTGTTGGCGAAGTCTTTATTCCTGCTATCCGAATCCCGTTCTTATCTTGTTTGAATTAGCAATCGATGAGTCCAGACCCAGATGTAGCCCAAACACCTGGCACGGCCGTTGGTTGGGTCTGGGCCAGGCTCTCCATACCTGTTAGCTGATGTCAGCCGGTTTTGTTGGGCTGTGGGGCGTGCAAAACTACTTCGATGATTGGTATCCTGCTGTTTCATCAAACATGGCAATGGAAAATTTCCCATAAATGGAGGTTTTAATGGGAACATCAACTGGTGGATTTTACTTTTTTCTATCTTTTTGGGGTTACTATAGTCACTCTTGACCAATGGGCATCCACGATTAGTTTGTTTGCAGAAGTCGGCCAATGTCCCAATATCTTCCATGTCTCTGGTTGGAATCTCCCGCGATGGGCTGGCATCCTGATCGTTGTTGGCCAATATCACAATTGGTTGTTGGTTTTAACCATCTCGAAAAAAAAATCAATGGGAAGGATGATCCCATATATTATGGAAAAACATGTTCCAAACCACCAACCAGACAATATTCATTGTATTGATGAATTCATAATTCATAGTAGAAAAAAAGGGTTACCGGATAGCGAGCACCATCGCAAACAAAAGACTCTATTCGGATGTGAATAAATCGAATGTCGACCCCTTTAGGTTCCACCACATGCCCAATATTGAAACTGAAAATCCCATTTTCAGTTGATAATAATTTCTCCATGTATTCCATGTTCACTTGATTGCAATAGCCAGCAAGTTGTTTGAACTCCCATTTTCTGTTGACTCGGTATAGTTCAGTAGAGTTTAGAACACCATTTTTCAACCTTTTTCCGCCCTTTTTCTGTGGATGGATGCGAAATCACCGAAAGGATGGTTGAAACATGTTGAAACCCTATAAATAATGGGATAAACCTGGATAAACCACCATTTTTAATGGTGCAGGATTTCGCAACCATCCACCAACCGTCAGGTGATGTCAGGTGGCATGCCATGCCCAGGCGAAGCCCACCCTGAGGCGCTTCGGGCCAAGCTCCTGACCACGGATATGGGGATACTCCAAATGGGGACTTAGCCAACAAAAATGGTGGTATAATGGAGATACAATGGGAATATACCCTCTGGTAATTTAACATAGCTATTGAACATGGCCATTAATAGTGGATTTTCCCATTAAAAATGGTGATTTTCCATAGCTATGTTAATTTACCAGAGGGTAATGATGGGTACAACTGTATAACCAACAACTACTTGGTGGTTTCAACACATTTTTTTTGACGAGTGTAATCTTCATCCTGGGAAAACACATATTTGAACCTAGCAACCAGATTTGAATAGTATAACTATGTATAACTTGATGTAGATTCAGCATGATTCAGCAATCTAAAATCAAAAATCCCTTTTGAAATTTGGGGTTGACTATTTTGACCATACCGATGTGGCTTTGTGCAATCATGCAAATGATCCCAACTGTTTGATGCTGGCCACAACGGTCGGGCCCTACCACATACGGTAACTACATTTAAATATACGGATTTTTAAATATACGAACTGGCATTTTAGACATTTTTAGACTACCTCCGGGAAGGTTTTCCGTGGCCCTTCCAGCCACATAAACATACGGATTCAAAATATACGAACTGGTATTTTAGACTACCTCCGGGAATGTTTTCCGTGGCTCGCCTGGCCACTTGCAGATATAGGTTTTATGGAGGATTTATGGCGGGTTTATGGATTTATGGCCACTTCCATTTATCATCCATAAATCCATAAATCCACCATAAATCCTCCATAAATCTTCCGGAAATCTTTCATTTATCATCCATAAATCCACCATAAAACCATCATTATCCTCCATAAATCCTCCATAAATCCTGCATAAATCCACCATAAATCCACCATAAATCCTCCAGAAATCCACCATAAATCCACTAAACTAACACTAAGAGTTTGCAACATCCTCACTATGTGATGTGATGCGTACACTTCAAGGACTAACCCCTTACTAACCACTCACTCACAATCCCCATATTTTACCACCTATAGCCTATAGTACTTTACGAACTTCAGGGTAGGCTGAAAAATTCTTTGGAGGTCCTTAGCTACTGGTTCAACTGTGCTTCAATCGACATTTAAATATGCGGAACGGGCCCAGCCATTTAAACATACGGATGGAACTGGTGTTTCATACTACCTCCGGGGCCTCGCGGTCTGGCCCGCCCTCCACATATGTAAATGGCGTTGCCGTATGCAATATACAGATCTGGATCTAGTTGGACATGTGTCAAACAACCCACAGAATTTCTATCTTTTTTACAGTACAACCATCCCAAAATTGGGGCTTGAGAGTTTTGACCTGGCCCATACGAATTTATTTCCAATTCTTGTCATGGCTCTAAGGGGCTCATTTTTGTACGTGGTGAATGGTGTTTTGAAACGCTTTTGGTATTTGAGAGCCAGTCATCTGTTGATTTTGGTTGCAAAAAGGATTCTACTTGTTGCAAGAAGGATTCATTTCCCAGTGGGATATTGAGTAACGAAACAAACATGCTGGTATAAAGGTTTGTCCGAAAACAGGGTATCCCAAACTCCCATGGTATAGCACCATTTCCCCATTGCCATTGTTCTATTTCGGGGTATAATGCAGCGACATTGATTCTGCTTATGCTGACAGATGGCATCCCAAGATTCATAGGATATCGATCTGGATCATCGACAACAAAAAAAACATCCCCAATCCTGATAAAAAGTGCCATTGTAGATGATCTGGAATCTCAATAGAATCCATGTCATCCCCCAATTTCATAGGATGATTCCATGGGATTTTTGCTCATCCCGACGCCCCCCCCAAAAATCAAGTTAGGTCACCACGCCGTCACAACCCAACCCTGCAAGAACTCCTTAGGTTCGGTTTGGAAAGGCCACCTGTGCCCAATCGGTGCCAGGACTGTACCGGGAATCATGGCATTTGAGAAATCCTACATCAATAATGGGATAACAATGGAATATTCATTGAATATCAATGGAATATTAGCCAACCCAAGAATCAAAAATGGCAATTGTAAACATACCCCTTTTTTTTCATGGGGTTTATAGATGGGAAAATCATCAAACATGGTAGATTTGCCCGCCTAATGTTTTAGTGCCAGACATTGCCAAAGGGTATCTTGCAATGAAACACACATCATGTCTGGGTATCTCTGGATTTACGTGTCCTACTGAAGAATGATGAACAATTAAGATTTTCCAGATGAGATTGCATCCTAAAGGTTATGGGATGCTTGCATGAGACAAACAAAACTGCGGGTACCTGTGTCCAACGTTTTGACGCATTTCCGTTTGATCCATCATTCATCATCGGCATCCTGTGGTCACGATGGTAAACAACTGCCGGAGCCTGGTCCCAATCGTCGCATGCATTTCAGAAGCGCTGCCATGGCACGAAGCAAATCTTTGGTGGTTGGGTATAGTCACTTTTGTCAATGTTGAACATATTCGAAATTACCGTGTATCAACATGATCAAATATGATCAACATGTATCAACCACTTGTGTTCCTGATTGCAAATGGAATCAGTGGGTCCAAGGCGTCTTCCACGTTGTCACGATGTCGAGCGAGTCAAAGAGGAGACTGACGGGAATGGATTCATCGATTTGGATTCACCCTGCCATAAACCTACCAAACTTACCACAGTATGGGATTGGATGGGATTGGTAGGTTCACCACAGTATAGGATTCTTGGTCAGGAAAATGCTTGCCTTCACAACTATGTCCTATTTGACTACTATGTATGACTGCAATATTGTTGGCTCAACCATCCAGGTTCAGAATTTCTGCAAAGGTCCCGGCGCCGAAAGCAGCAATGGCATCTCTTGGCCGGTGGCCTCTCAGTGGTGTGCAGGGACTCCAGCAGTGGATGGTGGATGCTTTCTGGGGTTCTTTCGGAAACATCAATCATTATCCACAGCCCTCTGGTAAACAAACATGGCAACCTGAAATCCCGAATTTGTAGCGGATTCTCCTTTGAAAAATGTGGATCCCCCTGCATGTTTGAAGACACCATAGCCTAGGGAGGCTCGGCGCCTGTGTAGCCAGTTTCTCCACCATGGGAAGCAATTGCTCCGTGAGGCAGGCACCTTCGAAGTGGCTCGCTGGGGCAGCTGCTATCTCTCTATCACAGCAAACATGGAGGGGGATGAAGGGAGAGAAAAGAGAGAATATGTATTATACTTGAGAAGCAAACTGTTGCCCTTGAAACTCACAGGAAATCCGATATCGGTTTCTCTCGCTCTAGCCACGTTCTGATCTCTACTTGGGGTCCGACACAATCCATGGATGCATCCCAGAAGTCCAACCTCGGGTTTCTCGTGAAAGAGATGTGCCTTTGGAGTTGGCAACCACTTTCCCTGTGCAAATTCCATGGCATGTGAGTTCGATGGATCGCGCAATGACTTAGGCCCAACCAATCACTTGGGCTAGTGCTTTTGAATGGAAACCGTCAATAAGCAAAGTCCTTATTGGAACAACATGGGAAATCAATTACCCTTCAAAAAGTACAAAATTCCGAGCTGGGTAGTATGTATAGATGTATATTTGTTATTTCACATTTTTCTCTTCAAATGGTGGATCCCCAAAACCATCAAGTTTCAATACCAAAACGATCTAAAACGGTAATTTGATGTAATTTGGAGGTACCCCCCATTTTAGGAAACCTCCATGTATATCCATTTACCCTCTGCTAAACTAACATAGCTATTGAAAATGGCCTAGAAATAGTGAGTTTTCCCATTAAACATGGTGGATCTTTCCATAGTTTTTTGTAAGTTCACCAGAGGGTAACGCAAAGAACTCATGAAAATCCTGGTTGACCTCAACAAGCACCGAGGACTTGACGACGCCGCCATGGCCCTGCGTCAAAGTCAACCAGGCTTTACAGACTTGATGTACCATAGGTATTTTAACACATGCTCCAAATAAGTGGGTTTTAAACAAACCATCCCCAACTGGAGGTTGATGATGGTTAAGGGGTTTACCACTGTTTACCATATTGTTTACCACATCATTCAGATCATTCTGCGAACGGCGCCTGTGAGGAACTCGTTGGGCTGCTCCCCTTGTCGGAGAAGGGTGCAAGATTCCCGGGCATGTGGAGGTGGAGAAAGCAGGGGTTCTTTGAGGTTCCAGGGATAAACGATGATAAGAGGTGATAAAACAATATAAGACATGGCAAACCGTGATAAGACATGATAGAACTATAACATGGATATGGATATGGGTGATATCTAGTTCAAAGTTGGGAATACGCCCACAAAATTGGTCATGGTATGTCTTATGTCATGTTTGAGATCAAGCCTTATTAAAAGATCCATATTTTGGTTGATGATTTTGATGATTTTCCCTGCATCTTAGGTCACCTTAAAGCACTGAGACCGCACCGTGCTTCCCGCAGAAGCTGCGGCCTGGCGGGTGGAGTTGGGTCACAGTGGGAATTCACAGGAATGCATTTGTTTAATTGTAATACCGGGATATACCGGGAATTTTCTATTAGGATTTTCATGCAACTCATTTTTATTCTATTTTTCGTCTATTACACTCATCCTTGATGGGGACGGCATCATAGTGCCGCCTGTCGAGTTTCCTTTGCCTTTCCACCCACTGGTTGCAGTCACGGAAGATTCTGAGGCAGAGAAAGTTTCACAAATGGCATTCTAATTTCAGTTACAGTGGATAAGATTGGTTAGTTCATCAACTGAATCATCATGACATATTTATTGGATGGAAAATCGAGCATATATGAACAGAAGTATGATCTATGGTAACCCCCAAAGATAGAAACAATATCATTTTACTACATCACCATTGACAGCTGAATCATCTATATCCATTCTCCATAGCCACGTAACAAATTACCGGAGGATGCCCACAACAAATCCCATGAAATTATAGTACCTTTACTTGGGAGACAAATGGAGCCAGTAAGTGAACAATATCCATGGTATAAAGCCACTGATTGACAGGATATCTCCACTTATATGTGTCATGCAACATGTCAGGGCCGACCCAGGAAGACAAGCAGCGCCCCAGTGCTTTCCAGCAATGAGACACCTTGGGATTTTTCCAGCAAAACGCTGGAACAAGTAAACTAAGTAAACCAATAGTGGTGCAACGTCAAACCATCAAACAGTAGATCCAGATGAATTATCAACAACCAATACTAAACTACTAAACAACTATTTTTGACAAATGGTCATGTGTGTTTACGGTACGGTGTCAACTGTTTTGCATTACGAATCCGCCAAGCTCCGTTGATTTTTGTTGCCCGGCAAAGCTCCGGATAGAGTTCGGGGATTTCCATCTCGCCATGTTCGCAGGATGCAGGGGATTTCCATTTTTCAATTGGATAAAAAAAAGGGAATATACTGGGAATATGTTAGCAAGCATATGACACTCTCATTCCATTCTGGTGGTAGGGATTCCCAGTTCATGGATGATAATCTCCAATAGATTGGATAATATAACAATTTTAACGACCTACAATCATCAACTTATCAACTAAAACAGGGGTTATATAACTGAACGGGGCTCAAGTGAGCATCGAGAAAAACTCACTGGCCGCCATCATGGACTGGCTATAATCCTCAACACAGTGGGCGATTCCCCGCTTATGGATTATGAACATATCAAGTAATCAAGTCGGAGAATTCTAGCCCCGTATCCCCATTACATCGCATTTATAGAATATCTCACCATTTACAGATATTAACCCCCAAGAAATCACCATGAAACCCCCAGTAAAACCACATTGAAGATTCCATTATATATATAATATATATATATATATACATGTGCATTCACATATATATATATATTATAATATATTGCTCATTATATAATTTCATGAAGTCACCATTCACTTCCCCCATTGAACCACCCTGGTCCCGGCCGGTCCCCCTGGCCCCCAGCAACTCCGGATCCCCCTGGGCTCCGTCAAGAGACATCTGCCAAGCTTCGTTGCACCAGTGACAGTCGCTGGGCGGCCTGGGATCATTTTCCGAACGGGACACCATTGGCTTTCCACGTCTAGGTTGGTTCCTCCCAGGGAATACACTATTTTTAGTTTATACATTAAATTATACTATAGAATTATGTAAAAAGGATATATCATGTAGGATATGTTGCTATTAGTTACTGAAAGTTTTTGTGTATGTAGGAGAAATATACTGCACATATATCGGTAAGTTATATTTAAAATTACTTTACTTCGAGTGATCCCCACCGTGACAAATTCTTCAAGTTTCTGACAGCTTCTCTAGAAGAATATGTGGCATATGTTTTCTGACATTCTAGTCTGGTATTCTATCTGACATTCTACCCTGACGTTCTATTCTGGCATTCTATCTGGCATCCTTTCTGGCATCATTCTGACATTTTCTTTGGCATTCTTTCTGGCATTCTTTCTGCTATCTATCTGGCATCTATTATGACATTCTTTCTGGCATTTATTCTGGCATTCTAGCTGGCATTCTACCTGACATTCTATTATGGGATTCTAAATACCATCTATTCTGATAGTCAATTCTGCCATTCTATCTGGCATTCATTCTGCCACTCTTTCTGGCATCTGTTCTGACATTCTCTCTGGCATGGGCCCAACCGCGAGCGCCAGATCTCAGTGTGCACGGACCTTAACCGCGAGCTCCAGCGGTTGCCCAGGTGCCCACTGAGCTCTGAACCCCGCGGTTGAGGTACGGCAGGGCCTAATCTGGAGCTCGCGGTTGAAGTCCGACAGTGCCCACTGCGATCTGGAGTTCGCTGTTGGCGGAAGGAAGGGGGGGAAGGAGGGAGGGAAGAAGGGAAGGAGGCAAGGAGGGAAGTGACTTTGATAAAATCTACCTGGCCGGTGGGGAGTTAATAATAACAATATTAGAAATAGATCTACGAAGCCTATGTTACTTGACATTGTAGATATACACTATTATGCTATATTAAATCGTATTGCATTGTACTGGATTATATTCTTTTCAAAAGTATAGTTGCGAATACTTAGATCCTTTGCTTGAGCTGATAGGAGTTATTGATATCATCTATGCTGGCCAATGAATAAGGCCTTGAATATACACCCCCATAAATTGAACCTGAGACCAAGAAAAGGCGCTGCCAAACATAATGTCACTATTGAATAATGCCATTCTTGGGGGTCCATATTAATTTCGGGGGTGCTTGTCAGCACATGTGGTTTGCAACATCCCCTCACCGCCGCCTGCAAACCTGGTGGCTTTGTCTCCGCCTGAGTTGCTTTTTGCTGGTTTTCACCAACCAGCGGGGTGTCAGAAAATGGGAATTCCCCCATACAAGTGACAGTCCCCACCGGGAAATATGGGAACCTTATGATATATCTGATGAACCATGGGCTTTGGCCGAATTTCAATTAAACCAAATTGGGACCGTTTTCAAAGTGATCTGGGCTTAGATAGAGACGAAGTTCAAGCGCCGATCAAACATCAATTTTAAGTGCCCGCTCAAGAAACCAGCCATCCGACGACTAACACTGCAGTTTTGGACCACGACAAAAACCGAACGAAATAATAGCACGTCTTGACACTGTCACGGCTGCAACGTTATTTTTCAGCTCCTAATTGTAGCGTAGTTCTATTTCTGTTTAGAGCCGCCAGATCCGTTTTATGAGGGTCGGCGCACTAGGAGGTGCGTGTTTCGGGTTCCAGCAACCCTGTGTCCGGCCCTGAGGCCCAACCCCAACTGTTCCCTGAGCATCCTCTATTGATTGCAATCAATAGGGAAAAAACATACATTTTTTTTGAAAATGAAGTCAATAGAAAATATTGATTTCATAGCTGAAGAAATCAATAGGAAAAAACTAGTTTTCAAAGGTCAAAATCAATAGAGAATTTCTGCAATTTTCACCTTTTTGCCCTTTGCTTTTGATGTTTCTATTGATCTTAAAGGTGAAACTTTGGTGTGAACCATCTATGCCTGGAACTTTTTGCACGGATGTGTGGTCAGACCATTTTGCAATGGTCAGGCATCATCATCTTCCAAGATGTCGAAGGGAGAAGGCTCTCTAGTGTACAAGAGATGTAACAAAACTTGATACTTTGCCATCAGCTTCTGGGATAATTAATCTCGTTGTTCTGACCCCAAAGGATACTGAATGACCCAATTTGGCAATTTGGCCAACAAAATCCTAACCCTTCCAACAAGTGTGGGCCCTGGGGTATATAAAAAACAGGCTTCCCAGGACCAATGCAAAAAGGTGTGTGATTTGTTCACTATGTGAAACAGGGGCCTCCCATGCCCTTCAAAGTGGGGCCTGTATTCTTTCAAAATGAACTCACCTGAAACTTGAGGATGCAATGTGCGTGCATAGACAGATACGATAATGAACGGATATTCGTTTTCAATCATCGTCTGCGCTTAAATTCCTGCTACATCCTGCTAGCATTTTTTGTTGATACCCACCTTCCCAAAGCAGAACAACTGAAGGATGGAGCCAAGGCACTCCACTGGCTCCGCCCTTCCTGGCATGGTCATCCCAGTGTCGAACTTTCAGAAGCCCAATGGGATGTGATTCAACCATGATAGACGTTGTTTATTGGACTAGGTTCATGTTTTTGTTTAATGGAATATACTAAACTATAATAAACTAGATACATATGTTACATATATGTTATGGGGTATCATGGGATTCACATTTTTTTTGTAGGACTTTACGATTTATATTAGTAAGATACGCTGGGATATAATTATAGCTATAATGTATTATAATGTGACATATAACTGGATATCATGAGATATCATGGGATATAATGGAAGACAATGGGATAAAGCTATAACATACTATAACATACTATAACAATCTATGACAATCTATAATATACTGAAAGCATCTAATGTCTAACTAGGGGGATTCAAGTATTGGGATGGCAACCCCATCCCGGCACATATTAAACACCTAAATGACCTCCTAAGTATAAATCCCTTCTGCTTCATGTTGCCCACTTATGGCTCAAAATTATATCTCCAAATTACTGATATAAGTTAGATATAAGTTACAAAAAACATGAGCAAATTTGCAGCTTCAAACAGCTTCCCAAGTTCTGAGCCGCAGTGTCGCGTGTTGCCGGTCCTTCCCAATTTCCGTCTGGCAAGAGCAAAATGAGCGGCGCTGGTGTTCCCTGTGGAGAGATCTGGCCTCAGCAGTGTGGTTCTCATGTCGAAGGATGTCCAAGGAGCTGGTTCGTTTTCGATGTTCACCCATAGGCTTTGGTACCATCCCATACGAGGTGGTGACTACAAGTTGGTTTATAAACCCATCTAAGTACAGTCACCAGAAACCCCAGTGAAATCTGAGTTAACTTCGCCATCCTTTCACTGAGGCAGCTGCAACAGGGTTGCCACACCTTGGCTGAGATGCGATGCCATTCCAAATGAGGATTGTTGATAGTTTTGAAGCATTTGATGCAGGGTTTGGGATAGTTTTGGGAGCTAGCCGAACGTCACTCCAGTGACCCTTTCACCCAAAGCCAAGGTGCGCAGGTGCGACACCAGGCTGCGAACACAGCGGTGCCTCAGCTCCATGATGCTCCGAGAAGCAGCCCTGCCCCAGTCTGGAAAAGGGTGAGATTTAAAAGGACGGTATGGACGAAACCATTTGTTAGGAGTTCCACTTTTCATTCATGTGGGCCAAAGTAGAAAAGGCTACCAAACACAGTATCCATAAGGCTGCGGCAATCGCCACAGGCAGTCCACAAAGCTTTGGGCCAAAGCCTAGACGGCAGTCGGCCGACAGGTTGGCATTGGCTGCACCTCATTTCGGGTCAACACTCCTCATTTCATTCATCCATGTTCCAGGCAAAACCTACAGGAAACCCGTTCCCATTATATAATCCATACTAATCCTCTGGAGGAGTTTCCTCTGTTCGGCCTGATCTGATTGAGTTAAATCCTTCAACACACCGCAGAAATGTGTATCAAGTTTCATCAACTCTGGCAGAGTTTCATATTCACCAACCTCAAAAGTTCCTCATCTGGGGAGTTACCAGCTACCCCAATCCATGAATCCCATAATTCCATCACATTCTCATATGATATCACCATTTTCTGTTGGTTATACCCCAATAATTCCCAATTAATATAAATAGGCTACTTCCCAATCCCGAAATCATGGCTTTCTATTACTAAGTCATGGTCATTCATGACTGGATGATTGGGAAGGGAGTACCCTCATGACTTAGGAAGCCCCAAATCATGAAATTGACGTCTTGACAGGAAGGCCGCCAGCACCTCCTCTTGAGAAGATCGACCCGCAGTGCTTTGCCTCAGCTCAGCAAGAAAAAACGAGTGCTGAGCGCTGCTCCGGGGCGAAGGATTCCACGGAAATGTCACGACATATTCGATTGGAACCAATTCCACTATGGTTGCAGAAAGTTAGTATGATTATATAATTATATATAGTTCATCTTATTTTGGAATGGAATTCCATGAATTTGACATCACCTTAAATAGTGGTGCATGAAACCTCTTTGGGTCCGGACCAATCATGCAGCAGCAAGGATTGGTAGAGGACCCACCTCACAAGTTGATGAAGTTCCCACCTTTTTTTCCTCTTTTAAGGGGCTGTATACTGACTATATGTAGGCATGGTCAGAAATGATGGTAAATGGGGTGAACCATCCAAAATATCGGGAATCCTTAAGATGCCTACACGAACATAACATGTTCTCAATTGGCTGCGCCAGAAACACGAGAACATATCAAACACCCAGCAGCTCAAGCAGTTCTGGCTTGCTGGCCGTCTGTGTATCACCAGCAAGTCGTTGGAACGCCTTCGCAGTTGACTGCGGCAATGGATCATTCTGCACAGCATCCAACAGTATTGGCTAACGACATCCAACAGTGGCTTTCAACCCACGTCCTCGGACACCGGTAAACTCATGTCATTTTCATAGCCATGTCAGTTTGCTGAATGGTAAAATCCCATCATTTTGCTTCGTGAGATCCCATTCAAATCCCATTGTAACCCCCTGTTTTCCTTGGTGGTAACATCCCATCAATCATGAAAATCAACTGCATGGCAAAATGATCCCTCTGTGATACCCCAATCATCCAATCATTCCCCCCAATCATTCAGGCTTCGTGTATCCCATTAGGATCGGCCATTGGGAAAATATCAGCAGCCAGGTGCCTTCGCAGCTCTTGTCTTGCTGCGTCCTGCAGAACCAAGCCATGGGAACCGAGCCTAGGTCGCAACGCAGGGAAGGTCGGACATTTCAACCATGAAAAATGGTGCTTTAAAGATCACACATTGGGATTTCACCGCATTTCACTGAAAATACATATTGAAATTGAATGATTTCGAGAATTTGGTCAAGTTCTATATCAAGTTTTCCCATTTAAACTATTCAATTCCATGTTTGGGACTCTGTAATTTGACCCAATGGCCATCTGCGAAACCACCGGAGGGAATTTTCGTTTGCCCCTCAAAACAAATAAGGTACGCAGCCGAAAAATCCAACGCTTCAAAACTCCTGATTTTCCCGCATCAAAATGGCAATAGTTTGCTTTGTATATCCGATTTCTGGTCAATCCCAGTCTGTGGCTGACATTCCTGCTGTATGGTTTGAGTTATTCTTATTTTCTTTCGTTGATAAACATTTTGCCAATATTTTTTCTGGTTCAATCCTACATTTCTACTATATATTTTTGGTATATAATATTTGGTATAGGTCAAAATTGGGTACCCCAAAAGAATTGGGTGGTTGATAAACCACACAACACCACCAAATTTGCTATGAAGGTATCTATCTTTTTCCGCCCAGGCACATCTCCGCCATCATCGGCACCTGCTGAATGCAGCTCGAAAGCTCCTGAGCCACATCTGCCTCAGTTCGAAAAAACTCGAGGTTCAAATTTGGGTACCTCCAACCCCCCGGGTTTAAATGCCAAACTTCCCATTTTCATCCATTTTCCCAATGACAACCACTGTTTACGCCAAACCCCTATGGGCTTATTTGCCAGAAAATCGATGAGAAAGCTTGGGAGTTGCGAGCACCATGGGTACGATATGTGAATGGTATAGATAACGTATCCGGGGTGGAGTCAACGTGAATGCCCAACAAGAATTGTGCAGGGTGAATTATATACAGAATCATTGGCCCGAACTACCTCAGTACCATAATTCTCGTTTTATAGTATTTTGTAGACCATATATTTTCTCACCCATCAACTATCATGGATACCATTGGAACATTAGGATACCATTGGATACCATTGTTAACTGGTTATCCATATTTATAGTACCATGAAAACAATCAGTTAACATCATCATGGATACCATTGGACGCCACTGGCTCCGAAGCCCTCAACTTGCTCGACCCGAAATTCATCAAGGGACCACTTTACCGCGGATGCGGAGTCGTGATGCCTCGAGAAGGCAGGGGTGTAGCTATGATAACCAATGCAGAAATTGCCAGGGCTAAGCATAGCATATCATGGCGACATATAATTTCTGGAAATATAGAAATTTTAACATTGAACCCCCCATATTCAATATGACATATATATATATGTAATATATATGTATATATAATTATATATATATATATTCTGGAAATCTAATATGAAAGACACTTAGCAATCAAACATAGCCATGGACATTCTCCACTTAGCCATTGACCGATTCCTCGTCTCCACCTGGGGCGAATTCAGATCTTCCAGGCAGTTTGAAGCCCATATTCTTAAAATAGAATATCCCAACATCCAATGGTTGAGTAGCATATTTCCTAATTTCATCTAATTTCCCAATCAAAATTATGATTTTTGGACGGTATACCCAAGTTTCAGACATGACTTCATTTTCTGAGAAATTCTGTGATCTGATGGGAGATCCCAATCTTTGTCCAGATTCTGCCTCCAATCAACGCATTAGGCCAAGTCTGCAATGCGCCGCAGCAGTGGCGGCACGCCTCAACACAAATTGTCAATGATTTGATCCCTTAAAGCAGCTTGTAATAAAGGACACCGATGTGGAGAGGGGAAAAAACATAAGCAAAACATGTTTTAAAAGTTTTGGTAGTTTAAAGCAAAAGTGGGGTATATACCTAAAGTTCATGTTTTATCATCATTTTCCCTCTTAAACTTGCCAACTTGGAGGGCTTTGGGCTGATGCTGTGGCCTGCTGTACTGCGCTATAGAGATCCTGTAGGGCCTCCAGCGGCGAGTTGACCCCGGAAAATGGCTACTTCAATGGGAAAAATGCCGGCCAAAATATGCCAAAATGTCTCCCACTAAATGGCTATGGCTAAATACAAAGCTACCCTCAAAATGGGATGCTACTACCAATTGCAAAAAATCAGTGGTCTGAAATTTTGCCCCATCACATGATGATAAACCCTATTGGCAGCTCAAACATACCCGAAACATGGATGCTTCTACACATCAAACAACACTCCATTTCGTGGCTCCATTGGTACCCCTGAGATATATCTCTCACTTGGATGATCCGAAATTCGTACATGGTTCAATAGTGATTGCAAAGAAACAAAACAACAGAACTCTCTCTTCCATTATATCCCCGTTGAACGGTGTTTACTTATATAAATGTATATATATATATGTAAACCTGGGATATCTTGGGTTGTAGATGCAGAAAAGTAACCTCCAATTCTAAATATATCTCGTTTTGGGGGTTGCTATACGTGCCAGGGTCAAAACATGACATGTGGGTCATAGTCATCCCACCACCATTCTGGTGTGGGCGTGTCTAACAAAGGAGTATACCCCCAAACTTGCAATCTATACAATAGGCAAACCGATGATCAGTGAATTGAAGGGTACCGAATGTTCAAACAAAGCCATATACCAATCCTGCTTGACATATGTATATATAATTATATATATATATTATAAACTAAGTATCACATTTTGAAAACAATAATCATTTCTTGATATTACCTGGTTAAACTTGTTGAGTGAACAAACTAACTATTGATAAATTGACACGTGGTCAATTGTTTATAAAATAGTATTTATCAAAAACCACCTATTGATCATCAATTGACACATATAGAAGTCGATTAATCATTGAAAGCTACCTATTGAATGCTAATAGGGATGAATCAACATTGAAAACTTGATATTAATGTACCTGATATTAATAGGGATTAATCCTGACCTAGTAAATTATTGATAGTTAAGCACATACTTGATACTTTGCATGGTATGACAACATCAATAGGTTATTAACCACCTATAGCAAATAGTAATCCTGATATTAATACTGGTTGGTGATATATCTACCCCTCTGAAAAATATGAGTGAGTAACAGTTGGGATGATTATTACCAATCAGAATAGGTATTAACCACATACTTGATATCAAATGGCAGTGTGTCAAAACCTTGTACCCCTGGTGAACATCAAAATAGCTGGTAAATGGATGTTCATCCCAATAAAAATGGTATTAATAGGTATTGATCCATACCCCAATGTATTAACCACATCTCCGAAAAAAAAAAAAAAAACAAGTGGGCGCTCCTGGTGCCGTTGCTTGGCCATGCGGCCCCGCTGCGAGCTGAAGCTGAAGCCCGTCCTGGGTTTCCGGGTGTCGTGATCGGGAAATCTATAGTGGATTTTCACCAAAAGAACAGTAAAATCCCCATGACACCATGGGATATCTATAGTAATTATCTATTGAATCCCATGAAAACTGGATAATTATATATCTATAGTAATTATCTATTGACCAATGTCATGCAAAAATTAGTGAACATCACTTGTCTTCCCTTTTTTGGTTGTCTATCGATATATCTACCCTGTGGGGATCAAGCATGAGAAATTCCCCATTGCCATGGTTGATTACCGGAGGGTAACCTTTTAATGAGTGATAGTGATAGCTATAACAACCCATGAAATTCATATTTGAAATCCAGAAATGATAGATTTTAAAAAGATCATAGCCATTGTGGAAATGATTGACACGTTGGCTCTTTCCATGTCAGATTGGTTTGACATGGTTTAACATGGTTCATTCTGTGGAACTGCCGTGATCCAACCACGTGACATGGAAGTTTGGTGATTTGATGTGGAAATGAGGGATTCAGCCATAAGATTGCCAATGATCAAGCCATCAAAAAAACAGGGATTTGACTCATACATATTCAGAGTGCAACTGTGTTTTTCCTGCTGGTTAGGATGATCTATCTCAAGCAGTTTATAACCACCAAAACAACATGGTTTTTCAGAAGTATTCATCAAAGGTTTTTCCCCGCTTTACCAACCAGTGATCCCAGTGGATGATGTTTGGGGTGTAAGCCTACCCCAAATTATGGCAATGCTTACGTGCAAAATCATTGAAAATGAACCTCTGAATGTGAAGGGATAGCCTATTTTCGTACAACTCCGTCACAATCTTACACTGTATCTTGTAGAAAATTCCAGTTGCCATTCTTCCAACAAAATGGGATATATAGAACTGGTTGGTGGTATACCTACCCCTCTGAAAAATATGAGTTCGTCAATTGGGATTATTATTCCCAATACATGGAAAAATAAAAGCCATGTTCCAAACCACCAACTAGAGAATATTGATGAATTGAAAAACAGCTGGAATTGAGAGCACCAACATCTCCAGGAAGACCATCGAGGCTGAGGCCCTGACCAGAGATCGTGCTGTGCCCAGTCAAATGGCACCTATTTTCGACAGCGACACAGAGGAGTTCAAGCCCAAATATCTGGTGACAAAATGAGCAAATCATGAGGTTTCCATGGGATATTATGATGGATATTGATGGGGGGGATATGGGGACATGACATAAACCAAATTAAGGTGATATATGGGTTTGAAGTTTGACCAGAACTAGGGCAAACCACCGAAAACGTCATAATTATGTGAAAACACATTGGATTTTGGGTATTTCAGCCTACCTAATCAGTCCTAGTTTCCTGCTGCCCCTTCCCAAATCCAAGAACGTTTTGTAGATTCACCCATGGCCTACAAACTTGCGAACTCATCCGGAATTTTGGACTATGGATCTCCAACCATTTTCTCCCCACTGTCGTACCCCCTCATCGTTGAGAGTAAAACCATCCTTCTCTCCATGTTGCGGGGGGTTCTTACTTGGTCAAAACATCCTTCATGTTTCAAAGAGTCAACCTCCCAGCTCCCAAAGTTTATCCAAAGTTCAGGTTCTTTAGTGCCATATCCCAGCCCCAAAAAAACCCTTGCTCAACCATGGCCGCGCCCCGAGCCCAAGCCCCCAAGGTCCCCGGGCCCAGCGCGCGAAGCGGCGCTGTAGCGCCGCCTTGACGTTCTGCGCCTCGCAGCGCTCGCGGTCCAGCTGCTGTCGCAAGCCTCGGTAAGATGGGAATGGATTTCTGGATCTAATATGGATTTTAATCCTGATTTCTGGATCTATCTAATATGGATCGAATATGGATCTATAGTACCCTCTGGTTATTGAACATAGCTATGGTCGGGATAATGATTCACCAGGGTGATGAACTCTTTTTGTTGGAAAACCACAGCAGCCAAAACCGCTGGGGCACGCGGCTTTCCGAGAGTTGAGCAGAGGCCGAAAGCTGGTGATCCTTGGAGTGGCGCTCTTCGTTGTTGATGGGTCCTTATCCCATAGGATCCATGTATGCTATATATGGTAACATTATGTAACATTTACCATCAATATACCCCCAATGTTAGCATATATAGCATACATGGATCCTATGGGTATTGTACCTCGTTTGAGTTCGTGCATACCAACATGCTGAGCCCGCGTCTAAGGTACCAAGCCTCTCAACCTGAGTGGACACATGACAATCCGTCAAATTACCATGGAGGACCTAAACAAGGAGGGTCTAACCAGCAAATATGTGATAAAATGGACAGACTGTCAACAATCCAAACAGCTCCTAGGGTCTAGGACAATTTATCATTGCCATCAATTCGATGGTCCATCTGAGCCCAATGAAGAATGGCACAACTACCAATACTGGCAGCGGCATCTGCAGCCATCGGTTAAACATGGTTAAACCGGTTAAATACGGGTCACAATTGGGGTACTGTACCCCCGACGGTTGTGACTCATACCCTTCTGCCTTCTACAGCAGTTACCCAACCAAAAAGAATCACTCAAGAATGGTGCACAGTATGACGCAACATGACCAAGTGTCAATATGCGTCTGGGCCTTTAAACAGGTTTACATTTGGTGCCTTTGCTGCAGCATCCATTTATTCTGAGACAAGGACCATCTTTTTGTTGTCGATGCCAAGTCGTTCCACCTGCAGGTTCATCTGGAAGCGAAACCCACTCAAGGTTTTGGAAGCTTCAACAACATCGCTCAAAGTCTAAGTCTGTCTTTCAAGTTGCTTTACTATACTATACGCTACTATACTATACAATCCTATACATATATTACATTTACACAGAGTAATTTCATCATATTTCATCTATGTATCTTTCTCACCGCTCAGCTTCAGGTCATGCCAGTTATGGCCTCCTCCTTGGAGGCTTTCAGCTGTGCGCTGTATCTCTCGAGATCTCGACCTGGCGGGAGGACCGAGCCAACCATGGCGCGGCTAGGCTAAGCCAACCATGGCTGGAGCCAAACTTTGATAACTTGGACCTTGCGATTGGGGGAACCCGAGTCGACTATTTTTGTTGTTCTTTGTCCGACTTCAAGTTCTTGGTTCTATACTCATTCTTGTTCATGTCCGTTAGAGAAATCACTCATATTCAAGGAAGGAATTCTGCATTCCCCATCCTTTAGATGAATCAAATTTGGAAAAAAACAAGTATTGTGCAAGCATTCCAATATCAATGGACATCACCAATTCCAATCTTCCCAGCACATATTTCAGGCCCATTCACATCATTCACTAGGGATTCTGCAACATGTTGCCCAACCTCAACAATGTTGCTTTCTTCACCCACGACCCTAATCAGATCCCCCTAGTGAAACCCTATGACTCGGCCTCTGGTGGCTTCGGTATCTCTCAAGCGCTCTGCCTCAAAATCTGACGTGGATCACCCATGTGATCCCATGTGGTACATGTTGGTACCAAGCTTGGATCTGCTTAAGGGGGCCATAAACAAATACAGAGATATTCCCATTCCACAAAGCTCGGATGATATACTGTATACAATGGGAACATAGATCATCAACTGGTTGGTGACCTATTTTCCCACCAACATTTGTCAAATGGGATCATCACCCCCTACAAACCCCTAAGCTGGTCACATCATCAGTAGCTGTATACCCAGCATATCATAGTATATCCCCAGGTTCGATGGTCAAATCATGATAAATTCTTTCTTGGTTTCTATAATCACCATATATTCCCATTCACATCCCCCATTTATGTCCCCATTTATATCCCCCATTGTCTCTCCCAAATTACCCAAATAATCCCAAATATATCCCCATGTTTCAGGTCAGTTCCCATTGCCGTTCGGTAATTTAACATAGCTATGGAAAATAACCCAGTCAGTCCATGGAGTTCGCTGATTTACCTATACACTAACAACGTGTGATTTTCCAGTCCGCAACCTGAAATTGCCAGAAGTTGATATAAACATATTTCCGCATATTTTATCATATTTTCATGATATTTCCCATGATGCATTGGTTTAATCCTCACTTTAGCAATCTTTCTTTGACAACCTTAAACTCCGGGCATATCCAGGTGTTTGCACCTCTTCGTTGTGCTGTTTTTGCGCCTCAAAGACGCGCATGTGCAGCTCCTGGTCGAAGCGAAGGAGCTGCTGTCCACACGATGTGGAGATAGAGGCCATACTTTATATCTATAGATTTCCATTGAAGAAAGAACATATCAAGAAGAAAAACTGGTTCTCAATATTCATTTTATATCTATAATTATCTTTACATTTCATATTGTGGTTCCTATCAAGAAAAATCAGGAAGCAGCCAGGAATTGACCAGGTTTCTGCGGCTCCATTGAGTTAGCCCAGCATTCCCCATCCGACTCGATGCGCCTCATTCTCTTGGATTTTCATCATCAGCTCGTCCCGCAAGACCGCCAGACTCGGAAGTTTTCCAGCTCACGCAGAGTTTGTGGATGTTTCAATGAATTGCTTGAAGCCCCATACCTAAATAGATGGGAACTGGTTTCCTGTAGATTTCCCCAACAAACTAACCAATCCATTGTTTCATGATTTCCAAGAGGTGTAGAGTTGAATCTTCCCATCTTTGGGAGAACCTGAACTCCAGGAAATTCATCAGCACCTGGCGACGAGATATGCGATTATTCACAACGGACTTATCCAGTGGTTTTAAGTGTTAGTAAACGGTTTGTATGACTACCGTAGTATCATTCTTCAGATATATCGGAACTGCAACGCAGTACATATAATATAATATAATATAATATAATATAATATATAATATATATAGATATAGAAACAACGTGACATAACTATACCATACTATACCGTCAATCCTCAAGTGGGATGTATTGGAATCTTTCGGCTCCCCGACTCGCTTTCGGCCTTCTGGATGGCCTCTTTTGAGGCCATGGCTGGAAGGATCCCAGGTCTCTGAAAAGGGAGGACCACCCAAATTGATAATCAAACATGGCAAGGGAAAAAACACCCTATAATCCTATAATACCCTATAGAATCACTATAGAATCCTATACATATGGAGGTTTGAATGGGATTTTCATCAACAAATGTGGGCTTGTCCATTTCCATGTTTGATTTCTGGAGGGATCCGGAGGGCATTTGTAGTTTAGCGTTTTTTCAAACATTTCAGAACCCACAAGATGGATACCACAGGATCATTAATATCATGCACAGAACGTTCAGAACGGGGTGCTGAAATTCAGAACGAGCACCCAAGTTTTGCCTCTTGCTGCTGCTTTCCTGAGATCAAGCCACCCATGGACCTCGGCTCCAGTGACCAAAAAATTATCTGGACTTTCCATGGGAACATCATAGGTTTGGGGGAACAAATTGGACTTTCTCCAGATTCAAGTGAAAGTTATGGTATGTCATCCTTGGGAGGAACTGCCCAAAGCTTCTGCCACCTTCTACCGGCATCGACTGGTTGGTTGCTACTGCTTCCACGTTGGATTATAAGAATCTTACCATATTTATGGATTGTAACAATCCCCAGCAAGATAAAACATCATTACACAGGTTTTCTTATGACCCACCAACTGTTGCCAGGCATTGCTCAAGTGGGATCTTCTCAGCTTTGGACCATGTGCTTTGGGTGTGTGTCTTCTTCTGCTCCTCGACCTCTCGAGTGGACCATTGTTCAGCTTGGCCTAAATATGCTTGGCCACAGGACCCGTGACACTACCTTTTCAAACAGTTCCAATTTAGTAAACCCAATGCCAAAAACTCTCCAATTTTTGGATCGTTGTAACCCATTTCTGGTCTGGAGGGTTTCTGGCAATGTGGCTGTACCAATGGTTTGCACAGTGCCCTCTAGGCAAGAGCCCAAATGTAAATGAAATGGATTGAAATCGGAGCATTTGGTCCCAAGAGACTACCACTCCCCCTTCAAAGCTCAACAACAAAAAAAATACCAAAAAACAATTTTAATTTTGGAAAGAAACAACGCAATATAACAGTACTTAGAACTTGTTACACCTTGAGCAATCAACAAGTAATGTATAAACACATCGGTATGGGTCAAAATTGATGGCCAAGCAGGCCCCATCAATTGATCATCCAATTTAATCCTTGTTTTGGAGTATCCAAAAAATTGCCCCATCCCCAAAGAAATGATCTGCGAAAATGGGAACAAAACCCATACTTCCATGGATTTTTTAAAGGATATTCCCAAAGTAAATCTACCATTAAAAGCAACATATACTGGTTGGTGGTATACCTACCCCTCTGAAAAATATGAGTTCGTCAGTTGGGATGATTATTCCCAATATATGGAAAAAAATGTTCCAAACCACCAACCAGTATATATTCAGCCCATTTCTAGAAGATCCCCTGCACCGTGCCTGCGCCGTCAACGTGCTGACCTGTTTGGTCATGCGGCCGTTTTGGTACCTAGGCAGGTCGAAAGAGTCAACATTCAACAAATCTGCGATTTTGATCTTTAGATTCTAATGTGGTAAACCCAATGCAATACCGCCGATGTTTTTATTTTACGATACTGATACTTCAATCAGGTATTTTCTGAAGATGAATTTTGTCTAGGGTCTCTTGAAAAAGTTGCGACGAACAGCACCAAGAATCATTCGTTGCACGATTGCAAACCATTGGGATATTTGAACAACATGTATTTCACACCTGTGTCTATTATATAAGTTGCTTTCCCAAACAAATTATAAATCACATAGAAATATACACACTGTCGCTACATCCACCAGAACAATGGGTGTAATATGGTGTAATTACAACATCATGGTCAATCTTTCATAATTTCAGAAACAACACTTAAAATTGCTGGTTGGCTGGTTACCCTCTGGTAAACTGCCACATAACTATGGAAAGATCCACCATTTTTAATGGGAAAACCCACTATCAACGGCCATTTTCAATAGCCAAAAACTACAGGATTTTGCAACTACCCATCCAAGGTTGGCGATGAACATCACCCAACGGTCACAACGGGAGTCCTTGCTGCAATCGATCAATTTCCTCCAGCTGCTGTCGGATGGTGGTCTCCTTCTCCTGCTTCAAATGGTAATGTCATGAATGGATTGTGGTTAACCTGAGTTTCTTAGGTTCTTCATGGTTCTTCAATCAAGTACTTACTATATTGATCTATATTGTATGTATGCCCAACACAACTCCTACTTGGCCTTGGCCTAGTTATGCGAAAAAAAACACATCTTTGATGAAGGTGAATCCATCGTCAGAACCGCTGGTTGTTGATGCGAAAATCAATGACTTTCTGGCGTCTCAGTCCAGGGGCGAACATCTGGAGGATGGAGCAACATGGTGCATAGGGCATAGTGGTCCCCCAAAAAATAGAACAACAAAAATGCCAGATTGGATGGATCATATTTCCTGGTTGGTGGTATACAGTACCTACCCCCCTGAAAAATATGAACGTCAGTTGGGATGATTCTGCCCAATGGCAAAATAAAAGCCATGTTCCAAACCACCAACCAGTTTCAGTCATAATTCTAAGGGGTCCATGTGTTCTATCTAATCTATTGGGGGTCCCTAGAGTTTCCTCCACACCAAATCATTATATAGTTGATAATAGTTGACACACCTAACCAACATCAACCAACATAACAACTATTTAACAGTTGATATATATACTCAAAATCTATTAACATTATAGTTGATATACCCAATATATAATAATATATACATATATATATAATATCAACTTTTCTGATCTATTTTGTGGTGGTTTAGCTTGGTAAAATCACATCTTCTTATTGCTGATTGCGGCCAAAACAGAAACCAACGAATCCAGGTTCGACCGGTCCTTAATTTGCTCCTCCAAGCGGTTGCACTCCTGCAGTCAGAAATTGCTGCAAGTTCTCGAACAGATCCGATCTCAACAAAGCCAAGGGCCAAGGGATGCCGAGTGGCTCCTGAACTCTGACTATCTTAGACTCAGAACATCGGCCCATGACAAACTGTGACAAACTCCAAGGCCACAGGCTGTCTTCGGTGCTCCTCCTGTTTATCAAGGAAGCCCTTCTTGAGAGTTGCATTGGCCTATGCAGCGAAGGCACATACGGAACGCTCAGAGGAAATCTACAGAGTCATCCCATGGTGAATCATGGATGACCCCGGATTCGAATGGCGATTTTTTGGAGTCAAAATTCTATCGTAACATACCAGTAAACTAACATAACTAATTATGGAACATCACCCATATTTATAGATGATTTACCTATAAAACATGTGATTTTTCATATATTATATATATAAATATATATATATATATAATAGTTAGTTTACCAAAGGGTACTGAAGTCATAGCATCGCAATGTCGGCACCCGCCAGACCTGCTTAAGCTGATTGTACTTCTCCTTGAGCTTCTGCACACGCTCGGCATCTTCCGCCATACTTCGCTGCGCAGGCTACGCATTTGGTTCCGCGTCTCACTTTGGAGACTGCTCCATGTCAGGGATTGGATCAAAAATTTGGTGTCAATGGGCCCCAGGAATGGCTGATCGGCTGATCATTTTCCAGTATTTGATCCATTGTTTGGGGGTATCATTTTGAGACAACCAATGTCAGTTGTTGTTATTCCCAAACTTGAAAACACACAGAAAAAGAAATCACAACAAATCACCACTTGATGGTCGTTGATTATAGGTCAGCCTTCAAACATGTTGGTCTCCCCGACTCACCATTTGGGGACGGATCTCCATGTCTGCGCCACATGAATTTGTCCAGAACTGGGGTACACCGCAAAATTCAAAATTGCCCTTCATTGGAGAGAGTTATTGCTGGCCACTGGATTGTGGAGTACCCTATATTTTGGAAAGATCCCAAACAGAATAAAACAGATCCAGGCAATCTGTTTCCACTCACATGACGCAAAAGGTAAGTAGTCCGAGGTCCTCTTCCTACTTGATGTATGTTCCCATTGCCTCAATCATCTCTTGGCTGTAAGCAGCTGCGGGCATCGAATGTCGGCCACTCTAGTTAGGACCAACAAGCCATCTTGATCCATCTTGCAGTAAATTCAAGAGAGAGAAACTGGATGAAACTGGTTGCAGGGGGCTACATGATGCTTCATGTTGAACCAACTGTCATAGCAAAAGCCGTATAGCAATATTGCATGCAGTGTTGAGCATGAGCGCATGCCAGGCGCTGTGTTCGACAAGAACCTTTGCCAAGATGATCTTTATGCTCATCTGCAGCGCAATACCCTGTTACCCTCCAAATGTTCTGAATGTTGCAAATCAACAAAAGAGGAGTGGAACCGGAATTCTCTCCCAGCAAGTTACGATGTCAGGAGCAATGATGGAACTTGGATATATTGAACATCCAAACTGCTATCCCACGTCACGTAGGAAATGAGACCGGCTTCACTTTCCCAGCTTTTTCCAGCAGGACATTCCCATGGGAATTTCCTAGGAAAATTCAGGTCTGCTTTGAGGCTTGAAACATCTGGAACAGCCCTGTCCATTTATCCATGAAATCGATCCATGCAACGACTTGCGCATGTTGAGGTCCCTGGTACCTGGATCAGTTCGCTCTGGCATCGGTGACTCTGGTGATGTTCCATCCAAGGCTTGGGGAGGCCGCGGGTTTAGATCTTTCGTTTTGATCTCTGTCGATTCATTCTTAACATATTTTTACATCTTCCAAAACAAATCCATCGATCCACTATGATCCACTTCCATCCACTTCCATCTTCCCATATCTTCCCTGAACAACACCAGCCCATGTGGTAACGAGTCACGGATCTAGGTCTGGCCATTACTTCGACCAAGACCAAGGCCAGCCCCAGTCTCCTGCGCTGTGATGATTGGTGGACAACATGATCTAAGTGGATGCTGACTGCTTGGAGAAATTGGAACACCAAACATACGGTGGATGTTTCATTGTTTTTCTGGATCTTGCGATTCGGGCTAGGCCTGAGGACATCACAAACGCTCCTTTGATATTTTTGATTCAGGGTGTTCATTCCCAAAAACAGGTTCCAAAGACAGCCAAAGACAAATTCTACAGGTAAGGGCATCTTGAAATACAAAAATCTCATCACCCAAAAGCTGACCCACCAATCTGCGGATCCGACATCTTTCTCAGGTCATCTCCAGTCAAACAATCTTGACCCAGGCCCATAGCATCGCTATGGGCAATGTGGTTGGATTGAGATGAAGAAAGTTCTCTTGACAACATCTGGGTGATGTTGTCCTCGCGTTATGGTACATGATGCGTGAAACAAACACCCGAAGCAAAACCCTGCACGGCAATGTGGTTTTGTGCAACACTTGGGGCCATATCCATCCATATCCCCAAACTCATGAATAGTTCATACTTCACCAAGCTGAAATGTTTGGTCATGGAAGTCATGGATGGTTCCCTGTTCCATCCGAACAGCGTCATTCCAGTGACAACGCAGTTTTTTTTACCCAGAACCATAAGTTGCCGATACCCAGTAATGAATCATCCCCAAATTCCCAAATTGTACTATATCAAAAAAACCGGAGGTTTATTGCATTATGATGCATTGTGTTGACCATACTTCCTCCATTCCAATGAAAAATCATGAAACATCTATCCACACCCCATCCTTTCGACATCTTTCGACATCGATCCTCCTCTCGAGGACTGTCTGGGTCTTCCATGATCCCCGCTGCTTGTCTCTTCCACATGCTACTGTAGCTCTGACCAGCATTCAGCAACGCTTCGTGGTTGCCACGTTCCACCTGAACCGTCCCCGTTCCAGGAATGGATTCATCTTGCGGGCTTCCGTGGGGTTCCACCACTGCACCTTTGTCAACCAGTCACTCACATGGCTGTCAAACAATGGTAATTAATGGTAATTATATTTTAATTATATCTACATAATATAAATATATATAAATGTATAATATATATAATATATACCTGCAATTCCTGACTTGGAAAACCATCTCGGGGATTCTTGGGGTATCCCGGTATCCCTGCTTTGTCGACAAAAACACTTATTTTCGGATACTTCTCATAGAAGCTCCAGCAGCCAGCAGCCAGCTGCAAGGTGATTCCCGTTATCTAAATTGCTTTGTAATATTATATAAATAGAACTATTCAGAGGCTTCATTAGCTATAGTCAATATGATTATAATATATATAAATATAGTTCCATATATATATAAATATCTAAATATGATATAATCTAAACTTCTAAACCAACTGACAACTGGGCACCACCCAGTTGGGATTTTCACCAAGTCGCAATCTCTCCGTTCTGCAAGACACAAATCTCATCGTAGGCCCTGATGGTGCTCAGACGATGGGCAATGGCTATGACCTCGAGGAAGTGGGTGAGATACCGCTGATCCGAACAACTGGCTGCTCCACGTATTTCCCCTACGGGGTAAACTATGGTAAACTCCACATAGATCTGGGAAAAAAAAACATCGTTTTCCTAGGAAAATCTCTAGTTAAATGGTGGGTTCTAACCCGCCATCCTTTTTGTACGTTTACAGTCAAACGACAAACCCATGCCTAACTCATGCCTGGGTCAAAACTTGCCAGTAAATCACCATGGAATCGCTGTTTCAAGAAACTCATGCCTAAGTCATGCCCAAATCTTAAAACACCATGGAATCGCGTATGTATAAGA
>Ga0126342_10000110_pt1 | contig 56312 bp, 49 predicted proteins | sample Cyp1metagenome_FD_92528 | JGI IMG/M metagenome (GOLD analysis project Ga0126342, IMG submission 92528) | Coral microbial communities from Lord Howe Island, Old Settlement Bay, Australia - Cyphastrea 1 metagenome | ecosystem: Host-associated > Invertebrates > Cnidaria > Coral ...
CACAGATGAAACTGAACGGATGAACCCTTATGACGTTGGGCTCATAACCCTTGAAAGGGTTCGGACGGTTTTCACCACTCTTGAGATAAAAATGCCTCAGAAAGTCAGTTGATTCCACGGACCTGTAATCGTTCAATTCTGATCAATTCTGTATCTTTTAGGGTTCAATTCAATTGTCCGCTGGTTTTCATCTTATTCATCTTCATCAAAGACCAACTTCATACAGCTGATATCCAGCCTCTTCCAAACGCTTGCGCCAGGCGCTGGCTATGGCATTGGCAGCAGCCTCAGCCAAAAAAGGCCACTAGGAATTGGGATCGGGGCAGGGCCAAAAGATAGAAAAATCATTGTTTTTATGTGGGCAACTGGTTGGTTAATGGTGGTTAATAGTGGTTAATGGTGGTTGATAGTGGTTAATAATGGTTATGTATATAGTTGTGGCTGGTTGGTGGTTTCAACCCCTCTGAAAAATATGAGTCACTTGGGAACCTTCTTCCCAATATATGAAGAATAAAATTCATGCTCCAAAGCACCAACCAGGTGGTATACCTCTCCCTCATTTTCGAAGATACCGAATGAAATCACAGTTTGAGGATGCTTTTTGGTCAGCTGTCGACCTGTAACCTGAAGCGACCAACAGAACTTGAACGAGTGAACCGACACTCCACACAAAATAGAACCACAGAACGATCAAATAAACTAAAAAAACAAAATAAACAACAATAAAAATCAACATACAGAAAATCAGATCGCGGAGCTTAAAAGTTCGACACGTTTTGAATATGTCTTGATGTTTTCCCACCCATCCCCGCAATCCACAACCGCAGAACCGGTTGCCGCCCAGGGACGACTTTTCCTTCCAGGGCTTCCCATTCAGCAAAGGTGACCTTTTGGAACGATAAGGTCGCGCCAGGTCATCATGAAATGATGATTAATCATTAACAAACAATGGCCGGCCAAGAAAGAATCATGATTTAATATGATTTAAAATTCCCATATTATAGATATTCACTAATGGCCAACAAATAATAATTAAGGTTTAAACCATTAACTAGCAAGTATTTATATTTAATTCAATCATGATACCATTCATATTGGTATAACCAATGTTCCGAATCATGTCTTGGCTGAACATATCAACGTGTTCACCGTTTTCAGCATGATTATCAGAATCATTTCTTGAGAAGCTCTTTATTCTTTGTTTTGAACATATCTGATTGGTGGTTTCAACCCCTCTGAAAAATATGAGTGCGTCAGTTGGGATGATTATTCCCAATATATGGAAAGTCATAAAAGCCATGTTCCAAACCACCAACCAGATATGCTCTTGATATACCATCTGGTTATTTAACAGTTTGCCATGGAAAATCCACCCATTTTTCATAGGTAAACCATCTATTTCTATGGGCCATGTTCCATGGCTATGTTAGTCATAACCAGAGGGTATGTGTTGCTCTATGTGTTGCTATCAAAAAACTTGAGAACAGGATTGAGTCGAGACCACGAAGCTGGAGCCCAGGACACATCTGACATCTGACCATGACAGGTGGCACGCTTTGCAGCAGGTTGACATTGGGATCGCTGGAAATAGTGAACTTTTGAACTTATCATTGGCCATCATTGGCTATCCATGGCTATCCTATAATTTCATATGGCAGTGCGTCAAAACCTTGTACCCCTGGTGAACATCAAAATAGCTGGTAAATGGATGTTCATCCCACTAAACATGTATCTATAGGTATTGACCCATACCCATATAATTTCTATAATTGCCAATATCCTATCCAAAACTCTTGGTGCTTCTGAATTGCTCATTCTCCCATCGGCCCCTGCCTCTCTCAAGCCTTGCTGTTGCTTGCTGGCGTTGGCAATCTGTGGCACGGAAGGACTGTGTGAGGCCTCCCTTCGTGCCCAGAAATTAAAAGTAAATGGGGGTTTGCATAAATGGGGGCACCCCAAAATGGTTGGTTTAAAATTGATAATTTAGGAGTACCACATTTTTAGGAAACCTCGAAGTATCTGAGGTCTACGGAAGGCCGGGTGGGAATATTTCCCAAAACAGAGCAAAGTTCGGCCATTGATCCCAATCCTCCAGCAGACATCTACCATTTTGGCTGGTGATCCCTAATTTTGGTCCGATTGATCGCCCACACTGGCCCACAGTACTTCACCATGGCTGAAGAGCGCCAAGATCACACAAATCAGGCCAGAATCATGTACCCACATTCTCCCGGCAACCTCAAACATTGCGTTTTACCCCATGAAATCTAATACTCGTGCCATTTTTGGGGTGTATTTTGGAGGGTTCATGGCACCGTTGGCGAACCCCCAACGCAACCTGGAATTTCTTGGCCCGGCGTGGCTCCTGACCGCCAGATGGGCGCTGTTCTGAATCTGCGAATGCCGCGTCATGCAGGTATATTAGTATAATTACTTATTCAGACTTATCTATCATGTTTGACAATCATTGATTTGCAATCTATATAATGTAACTATGTCTAACGTAAACATACTCAGCCAGCCAAAACAAGGACCAATTTTCTTCCAACGTGCAACGCTCATCCATTCCCTCTGTTCATGTGTTGGTTTGTGACATACTTTTGGTCTTTTCTTCATGTCCCTCCCCTCAGTTCTACAGTCTATTTGAGGGCTATCCAAGCTCTTGGTGGCTTCAGTTCTTTCCCATTTAATTAAGCACAGGTGATCAAAAGTCATATTTAAAATGTTCATCCCCAACAGGGCAATTTATCTAAATATGATGGTTTTCCAGAGCAAATTGTTAGACTAGACGTAGGCGTAGGATGAAAAATACTGAACAAGTTAGGGTTCAAACAAAAAATCTCATCTAGGAACATCACCATTTTTTAATGGGAAAATCAACTATAAATGGCAATTTTCAATAGCTATGTTGAATTACCAGAGGGTATCATGCCATTTTGGATCCCAGTTGAAGTTGTCAAATCTCTGCACCTGACTAGGCCCTAGGCTCCCAAGCAGTGCCAGGCGGAGCTTCATAGCCACTGGCCTCGGCCACGGCGATCGAACCTGACTATCAATGTGACACCTCTTGTTGAATATGTCGTGCGACGTTTTGCCTCTTTGAATATTTATGTGTATATAATATAATATATGTATATATTGTATATGCGTGTTGTAATCGCCATCTATATATGTCCACTTAGCGGCTTCAAAAAAACACCAGCCAAATTGCATGTCAACTTCGGGGCTGCGGCGTTGTGGTGTCTGAAAATGCTACTTCTAGGCCATCGCACGGCTGAGTTCGAAAGGAGCTTGGCCAGTTCGGTTTGAACGAGCCTCGGCTCGTCTTCCCTGCAAATGACCGAAAAGTGGTCCAAAAAATGGTCGAATTTTGGCACTTCTCAAGTTGAGATAAACTACAGTCACTGGCCATCTCAGGAACCTAAATTGGAGGTACCTACCATATATAAAGCCTATATAAGGCCTATGTAAGGGAATATCCCCACAAAATATGGCCTTATATGGTACAGTACCTCCATTTTAGGATCCTGAAATTCCCATTGATATAGGTATTACATGGTATTACAACATACAAGTATCAATCCATATGCATCCATATAGTAACCCATAACAATCCATAAATTACACCATGTCAGTCCGTATTAATCCAAGAATCACAGCATACTACTCTATACTACGGCAGAAAACAACGGCATATTCATCCACATATTACCCTCCGGTAAACTAACATAACTATGGAAAATCACAATTTTTAATGGGTAACCATCTATAAATAGGCCATCTATACCATGGCTATCCCACCTGCTTTTGCCCCCCCAGCAGTTTCAGTTTCCGACACTGCAGCCGTACTGCCTTTCGGCTCCAACCTCAGATCCGACAGGATCGATCGGGGATGGGTTCCACCATCGTTACCCGGTTCCTGAGGAAACCCCCGCTTCCAATCGTCCAGTTCTGGTCAATTACTCTCCTGTAAACGTTTAGATGTGGAAAATCAAGCATTGTTTAACCAATTTTCTTGGGGAAGCCATGGGTTTTGCACATCTATGATAGGACTGATAGGAGGATAACGGTTTGCTATGGAAAAATGATCCTGTTTTATTCAATGTTTTTCCTTTCTGAAATGGTGATTTTGCATACCCACCCATAATATATGGATATCATAATCTGGAAATCATGTGGATATAAAAAATAATGCATATATATATATATAGCATGTATACATGTATTGTGAGTGTACATATGGGGAAGAAACAATAAGTATAGGTCATTATGTTTTATTCAACCCCCAGAAAATCAGAAAGGGTTGAATTCCACACTTCTAAATAGTAGGAGCAACTTTCTATCTTGGCATGAATATATATATATATATATATATATAACTATATATATATATATGTATGTATATACATTTAAAATTATTTGTCTGTTTGACCATTATGTGTAAATAAATATATATATATATTAATATATATATAATATATATGCATGGGATGTCATCCACCACCCAATAAGGATAGAACCAGCCATAAATGATAATATCATATATGATATAACAAGGATACACTGCAGCTGTATAGATTGCAATACATCACCAACCTGAACACATATGCTATCTTTTGGGATAGTTGACCGAATCCTAGCCATCACAAGCCACGCAGCAAAACTATAAGAAAATCGCAAAAACTTCGTTGCGGTAGTGAATCAACATCCATGAAAAAAAACATATAGCCATTCAAAAATATCTGAGCAAACAGAGAGGCACTTCACTTCCACTTTCACTGGCGGAGGCTGCGGACAAAGGGTCTGATCCTTGACACAAATAGAGGGAACACTTATGAACACATGAAAATAAGTTTGAACTGGTTGGTGGTTTCAACCCCTCTGAAAAATATTAGTCAAAGGGAAGGATTATCCCATATATTATGGAAAATAAAAAATGTTTGAAACCACCAACCAGTGAACTATTTTGAAGTGCTAAATGTACCAAGCAAGTTCTGTTGCTTTGGGGGCCCCGTGCAAAGCCGTTTTTTCAAACAGGATTTTTCATAGGATCATCCAAGCAACCCGGCCCCCTGAGAGCCTGAGAGCCTGAACCCCTGTTTATTAGGGTTCATTCAAATAGTTGCGGACGAGCACCATGTTAAATCCCATAAAAAAAAATCGAAAGTTGAACCAGATATACCAGATTTAACATGGATCAACATGGCATAAATCAGTCTGTTTCCGGGTTGCAATAGCATCACCCGCCCCCGTCGCTGCGAGTTCCCGGGCTTTAAGGCGAACTCGAAATCCCTCTTGGCATCAGCTTCCAACTGGCGCATCGCCACTTGCCACTGGGGAATCCCCAGGTTGCCCGGTACTTGGAAGAACCCCCTGATGAGTTCGACCTTGTTCAATGGATGCAAACGATGAAAATTTATATGATATTATATGTGTTCTTTGATGTGGAAAATGAGAAACACACCATGAGGGACAACATGAAGATATCACCGATTCTGAGCTGTTGAATCTGAGGAAGGAAGTAGTCTAGCTCAGAATGGCATGGATGTAACATGTAATGGAACTAGAAGTGTTGATAAGTCTTGGTAGTCGATCATCCGTTTTCCACTCCATGTTCCAATCAGTAAGAGGTTAAAAACACCCTTTAAGTATGATATATATATATATATTTCAACTGGAGGATGCTGTGGTTTATCTCATTTACATTCATTTACAACTGTACCAGTATCCTGGTGATGACCCACCCCTGGGACTGGGATGTGCATTGGCCATCCTTCCCTCAACGCGGAAAGCGCACCCCATTCATCTGCGCTCGCGCTAAGCCTCTGCGGAAGTAGCCCTGAACAAAGCCGTGGGATGTTACTGAACCCTGGGCAATTCCATATGCTTTTGCTGGTTGAACCCTGCAGAATCATCTCAAACCTCCTGCCTCACGTGATATTTTCATGACTTGGGGTTCCAGTCATGGGAGGTATGAATGATATGAGTGGGGCTGGATTCAAATAACCATCCGGTGCAAAACCCACTCAAAAATCCTCATTGTTAAATTAGTTAAATCCCCGTATGTTGTTGATGGATAAATTCCACTTACAAGGTGGTGCACAACAGTACCATTGGCGTTAAGTAGATGCTAGTGATCAACAATCACTAGAGTTAGATGGTTTTATAGATCAATGATCAACACTAACATGTTGTCTTTTGGGGGTAATATGGCTTGTCATTTACTGTATATATCCATTTCATATTTGGAGGTTTCCTAAAATCGGGGTGCCCCTAAATAATCCATTCTAATAGGATTGTCCATTATAAACCACCCATTTTGGGGACCCCCATCTTAGGAAACCTCCATTTATATCTGGTTGGTGGTTTCAATCCCTCTGAAAAATATGAGTTCGTCAGTTGGGATGATGACATTCCCAATATATGGAAAGTCGTAAAATTCATGTTCCAACCCACCAACCAGATATGCTCTTCAAGTGAATTTCGTATGCGCACGGCTCCTTGGAGGTCTCCTCGCTTCGCAGCGCGCGGCTGGCGAAGCTTTCGGCGGCTTCCCAGGTCTGGGCGTGGAGTTGGCCGAATGGTGACTGATTCCCAAGTGATGAATTTCAGAAAATTTACTCATGGGGACAATTATATATTTTTATACATGAATTATGATGAAATTCACTGAAAATCCATTGAATCTAGTGGACTTTGAATGGGGATAATGGATGATAAATGGGAAATTACCATCAGCAATTGACATTTCATGGGGGCTCATGGGATAGTGGGATTTGACCACCCAACATTATGGGATCTTAGTGGAATACAGGTCAGCCATTCTGGGAATTGCAAATGGGTACCATGGAGTAGTAACCCGCCATAACCATCATAACCTTCTGAAAAGTTGAAAAAAAAACGTGTTTTTTAGTGCAACTGGACGTACTTTACTATACGACCATGCATTCATCATGCTAGAAATATCACTCTAACCCACCATTCTCCTGACTTACCCTCTGGTAAACTAACATAACTATGGAAAATCACCATGTTTAATGGGTAAATACACTATTTCTATGGCCATTTTCAATAGCTATGTTAGTCATTACCAGAGGGTAAGTTGAAATTTGTTGCACTTTTTGTCTAACGCTCAGTGGTGGAACTCACCCACCTCTTTATTTCTCGCACTGAAAAAACAAGGTTCCTGGCATCCCACAAAGGCGGCTACGCACACGATTCGTAACGAACTGGTCGGTGGTTGATGGATGTTGATGGATGTTGATGTTTTTCATACTTGAAATGTATGTGAAATGTATGTGAAACGTAGTTTGATACCCAGTTTTGATACATGTCTTCAATCATTTCACTGGTTTGGTTGAATGGCAACCCTAGAGCACAGCATGATATCTACGCCAACACAGGGCTGTCAAGTGCATTTTTGGTTCCATTCAACCAATTCTGGAGACGCTTTTGTTGCTCTAGTTTATCTGTGGACATGATGCTTCAAGTCCAACCCCAACCGGGTTGGATTTGTTTCTTCTCTTGATTTTAGCCAGCTATTAACCCCAGGATACCGCAGGCTTAAGTTAGCATAAGTTGGTCCCGAGCATAGATCCAGTCGAGCCGAGGGTTCAAACAACAAAATTTGACACGTACATGGCTAGAGTTAGAAATTCCTACCTCCTGGCCGCTAGCCGGTCAATCCCAGTTGCACCATGCACCATGCACAGTACCATTCACTGCTGTCCCATCTACAAGCCCGCCAAATCCCAGGTGATCTCCGAAAAATCGCCTGGTTGATCCCAGAGCTGGGAAGGTCTTTTTCGGAAAGTAACAAGTAACTGGAGCATATCCTGGGATAAATCCCTAATAATCCCCATATAGATGTATATTATATATATATATTATAATATATAATGATGATTAATGATGTATATAGTCTGAAGCGTATCCCAACTTTAGTCTCAAGCCGCCAAATGGATCCAAACGGCCGGTTCCTAAAATAAAGTAAAATCGATGGGTACCCCTAAACCATTGGTTTTCCTATTGTTCTATTGAGAATGGCCCATTTTTTTGGAGGGGAAACCTCCCTGCCTCAAGCTGAAGGCAGGCCAGCGCAGCATTGAGGCAAAGGGAGGCACCTGGCCGTATATCCCAGGATATCAGAGGATTTTTTTGAGCCCGGACATGACAAATTCAACGAACAATCAGGCCAACTAATGCAAACCAAGGATCTCTCTCTCTCTCTCTCACTCTTTCTGTCCATCGTCATCTCCGAGAGTTTAGATGAGTTTAGCCCCTTAAGGATATAGCCTAGCAATGGATATGTCTCCATATTTCATTAGGTACCTGAAGTGGAAGATGTTATTGTTTTCATACTCTGCGAGTCCAATGGAAAAACTAACAAGTATCAGTCAGCAACAAAACGGAACCATGCAAATTTCGTGGGCCGACTATCGAATTCACATCGCAAATGTAAAGAAGAAAGGCACGGTCTATAGACGTCTATAGAATGTCTTGGTTTGAACAGAATTGCAATCGCTAGCCTCAAGGCACAGTTCCTTTATGTCGTGATTTTCTTACCCCCTGCCGCAGCATGCCGCAGCGACTCCCATGGTCGTTTCCCCACACCACGTATGACATTCCAGTGACGCGTATGCCATAGACCATGGGACTCGGGGGGGGGGCCATCTTTAATGGCGGTTATGCTGGCAGAGTAAGAAAAAACAACACTAATTCAACCAAAAAAACAATGTACAGTCGACAAGCATGTGGAGACCAACCAACCTCGCCAATCACACTCTCTCTGCCTTCTCAAGAATTCAGCCAAATGGAAAATTATGGAAAATTACGTAGAAATTAGAGGTTTTAATGTGAAATACCTCATTTAAAACATCGGCCTTTAAGGGTTTTTTGTTCCAGCAAGCCACTGCAAGCCACCGGAGAGTAGATGAGGATTCAGTGAAACCAACTTAGTCAAGATTGGACATTGTCAACATGGGCCATCCGGCCATCCCGGAGGGTGCACATCCAAACAGTTTAGCACGGGACAGCACCATACAAAAAAAATAAACAAGTAGTCTGTAATTACTTTTTGTAATTGGATGTTATCTTTCTATCTGGTCGATTCTTGTTATGCTTGTTTAGGTTCCTGTCTCACAGCTACTTGAACCATTAAAATTTTCTCCGTGTCAGCTTTCTCTGTACTTTGTTTCTCCGGATAATTGTAGCCCACAAGTATCATCGGGGATGCATACTTTTATTCATAGCCGGTCAGGCTATATTCTCACCAAAATTCCAAAACACATATTGTGTGAAAGTACCCAAGGCCTGTGCATTATTGATGGTTAAATATTGATTTTTGATGGTTAGATCTCTATATTTCATGATTAGTCCGATTATCAAATTCACATCTTGGATGATTAAATCCACAAATTTGGTGATGAACTCCATATGTTTTGATGATTAAATCCATATGTTTGATGGCTAAAAACCACATTTCTGCTGGTTAAATCCTCTATCCAAGGCGCTCAGAGTCGACAAGGCGCCGGCCGATGCCTGCGGACGTAGGCTGAAGCCAAACAAAAATTGGGAAAGTCTATAATATTATGACAATGATACATATCTCATGATAATGACAATATATAGATACTATGATCACTATGATCTAATGGTTATTTAGGACATTGTTGTATACCCCTCTGGTAAACTTACATAGCTATTGAAATTTCCCATTGTGGCCCATAGAAATAGTTGATTTACCGAACTTAAAGATAGTGATTTGCCAGTTCGCTATGTTAGTTTACCAGAGGGTAAGCGAATGGAGGTAGACTCAGAGATCATTTGGGGATTTCTCAAAATGGTGGATCCCCAAAACCATGGCTTTCAATACTAAAAGAATTTAATTTTGGATGATTTGACGGTACCACCATTTCAGGAAACGCCCATTTACACATGAGCAGTGTTCAAAACCATCCTTCGTTTCATTATACTGGCTGGTGAATAGGGATTCCTCTAATGCGTTATTATGCGTCCCTAATTAATATATATATATATACATTATCATCCCCTAAAATAATCAGCCAACAAGGGTTTTTAACACTGCTCACATGTGCAACCTAGGTATAAGACCCAGAACAAGAACAGAATAAATCATAAGAAGTACACTTTTTCTACAGTAACCATATTTGTTCCTAGGACAAATAGGGGATTTGGAGGGTATACATGGCTAAACGTTTTTTTCTCAAGTACCATACCCACATCAGGATTTGTTATGCCATGTTTTTTCTTGGGGGATCAATTCATAGAGGAGCCAGGCTGCGGCTGGCAATGGCATGCCGTGAAACCCGAGAGAACATGGCCAATATTCGACATACCTCAACACTTCGCACAGCAATTTTTATACCATCAACTCTCCCCTGAAGAATGATAAATATCAAACTTTTTTATGCAAAATTTCGTGAAGTTGTATAGAAACAAATCAATTGGCTCCAACCATGTCCTGCGCGTTAAGCCGCCAGGTGAATCCGCACATTTTTCTCGCGGTCGGTGATCGATTCCGCGAGGTGGGCAAAGAATTTTCCACCCAAAAGGGGCAGCGTGAGACGGGATGGGATTGCCACATGGGCCCTCTGCGGAGGACTCCCCTACGGCCTGGTTTTTGTTGGCTGCAGGGCAACACACATCTGTCTATGCCGATGGTTGATCCAGCTGAAGAAAATCTCACCAACATGCTCGTCAATTGGGATTATAATATATTATAATCCCCTCTACATATATGGGATGGATTGGGATGGAATATACTTTTTGCATCTTTTTGCCTATTGAAACCAACAATCAGATCTATATATCAACATGTCAATGCGTCAACAGCTCCGGTTTGTTGTCCCAGGCCTATCACTACTGAGTCAACTGAATTTAAATTCAACTGATAAATCAGGGAGCCACCGCCAAAACAGCGATATAATAAATGAATATACTGTATATATATATATATATATGATTATATATGCATATACCATATACATACATTATATTAATATTATTATATTATATATTTTATATACAGTAATCTGATGTAATCTGGCGCTTATCAATCGCGGGTTGACATTAGAAGTGAACCATACCCCACGTTAGGTTGGCTGGGGGGCACCACTTGCTCACCAGTCACTTCGGAACCCTTCACTATAGCACTTGTTCAATCTTCCAAATCTTTGGTGTTACAACCCCCAACAAATCTTACAATTACCAACTGGTTGGTGGTTTAGTCAATGGGAAGGATTATCCCATATATTATGGAACATAAAAAAATGTTTGAAACCACCAACCAGCCAACAGTTGTTGCTTGAACTTGCCACTTGTGCTGCGATATCCAAATAGTGCTGTTGATCAGCGCCCCTCAGATTCTCAGCACCACCATCCTAAACATTGAAGAAATTCCATTTGGATCACCTTTGTGCCGCAGTCAAGAACCCCAGTTAGTTTATGATTTTATGAGGTTCTGCATGTGTATATATATATATATGAATATATATATATATATGAGTTATATATATATGAGTATATATATATGATTATATAATTATATATATATATATATGTGTATGATTATATATATATATGATTATATATATGTATAGCCAGCAAATGGGGGATTTGGGATTCGCAAAATCAGCTGCGGATACCAACATTGTTTAGGTATGCTGCAATAGTTTTCCAATTCTTCATTGTACATTACAGCACTCCCAACAAATCAACTCCCCAAACGCAAGGGCGGAAAAATGGCTGCAGTAGATCAAGAGGTAAACTTGATTCTTTCCCTCAAAAAAGTAGCCAAGCTATAACTTTTACCTTACCGAACAAAAATTCTGGAGCACCCTTGATATTTCGTTTCCTACTTTTTTTTCCTATCAATTTTTGGGCCCATGTTGGTTCAGCTTGCGGCCTGGTTCAGCCTCAGCCAGTAGTTGGCCGGTTTTCCGGGTGTCCAGGCTGGGAAATGATGCCGTAGCCTGCAAGTCAAACATGGATGCGTATCATGCAAGTCAATAATAAATGTCCAATTTTGGTTAGTTTGTATAGCATCTTATAGCAACTATATCTGGTGAAATTGAGAACCGTTTATTATTTGGTTGGCTACATTGCATGTGTGTGCAGCAGCACCTCCATGAATTCGGATTGCTAAACCCAATCGAAATTGCACCTGGGACAAGTGTTGCATATAGAGTATATAGACATCATAAAACATGCCAGCAAATTGAGCGGAAAGTTAAACACGTCGTTGTTTGTTTGTTTTCAACATGTGGCCCACAGAATTGGACAAATGTAACACAAGCTTTAAGCCATGTTGATTTTCAGCATGTTTCCACAGAAAGAAGATTGGTGAAACATTTTTTTCATTTTTTTTCGGTGGTACAACCCACACTTGTATAGCATGAAACCACCAACCTCGCTACCATACACAGCAACATTATATCATATTATATCATATCCTGTCTGTAGCATTCCTTGCCGCGCCCAGAACCCGTGATGGAAAACCGACCAGATTGAAATGCTTTGACGCCGCCGCGGTGGAATCGGGAGAACCTGCCGCCACCTCATCCCACACGACGCGTTTGCATCACCAGGAGCTCGGCAGAAGGAGCTTCACTGGGGCGATCTAAGATCGCCTGTATCAATGGATTAAGATTTAAGAGAAAATTCACCAGTGGAGACATGTTGAAACATGTTGAAACCATAGGTTTTTGCCAATATCGGTGCCATAGGGTTTTCCAACATCTTCCAATTCTAGGAATCAATGCTTCTAATTTTAATGGTATTTTAATGGTTGCATAAAAATCAATATTAACTTGACATGCCGCCATAATTTGTTCATTTTGTCCTTTTGATTGTACAAACATATTGAACCATATTAACATGTCGCCCTTTCAATTGCCAGATGTCAACAATACGTTTGACATGATTGCACAAATTTGGCCCTTGTGATTGTGTAATCAATGATGGCACTCGGTCCTTTTGATTGTTGACGATGTTAAACCATCCGCTTTGAGCATGTATGCGAACAGAAAAGGAAACCAACCATGTCATTTGTTGTCCTTGCTTGATTATTGATGAAAAACGACCACTTCAAAAAAAAACTCTAAGGCTGGTTGGTGGTAAGCTCTAAGACTGGTTGGTGGTTTGGGATCCTTTGGGACCATCATCCCAGGCCAATGCTACGGCAGTAAAAATGGCAGTTTGGTGCTATCAATTTCTGAACTGATGTTCATAAACATTATCTATAGATATAAACTATATATAGATAGCTATATAATTGATGCTATCAGTTTATATATTGCTATGATTATCTATAGATATCCATAGGTATAAACAAAAAAAACGTGACAGACACACGCAACCTGCAGTGGTGCGCGCATGCGCAGACGCACGCTTCCAACATTTCCTACGGTCTTCTGCAACGAATTCTTGCCATGCTCAAGTTCTGTGTCTTGTCAATGCATATCAATTGTCACTGGTTGGTGGTTGACCTACCCCTCTGAAAAATATGAAAGTCAGTTGGGGCTATTATTCCCAATATATGGGAAAATAAAAAATGTTCCAAACATTTCCAAACCACCAACCAAATATCAATTGTCAATGTGGACTTCAAATGGGATCTATATGGATACTGCGAGAGTCTTCAACCCAGGCCTCGGCCCCGGGTGAAAGCATCCAGCATGGCACGACTCGAATTGCAGGCACACACGGCGACCAGCCATGGAATTTGAACACTGAACAAGTGGCTCAAATGCTTGACCCATGACCTATTGAGCTACCCAAGCTTCACAAATATACCCGCAACATGCCCGGTTAGTACCTCCAATCCGTGTGAAGAAAACTGGTAACTGCACCAAAGTCTTGCCACATTGGGTTTTATCAAGAAACTGAAACAAACAAATGCAGAATCGTTTACACACATATAGAACTCTCTGTTCGAACCTGGGCATCAGATGCATCAGTGTGATGCCAAAATAAAATCTTGGGGCCCCACGAAGGAGATGGTGGTTTCGGAGTGCCATCCCTCGATGGTCTAATCCTGTCACCCCATGATATGAAGTTCCCCGCTATAGAAACTTATAGTATTGGACCTGTTCATCTCGGGCCCCATTCAAGGGACTTATCAGTTTGAGAGTTGGGGATGTGACTCACTGTGGTTATTTTCGTTGAACTGTTCAAGGGGCTCAGTAAACGTTCCCATGTGCTGGAAATTCCGTGTGAAATGTTCACAGATTGTTCGGCAACAGGACTCATCCGGACAGAAAGATTGTCTGGCACAGCGTCGGCAGAGATACGACTCCAAAGCTTTGAAAGGAAACAAGTAGAGATACTTGATTCCGCTACAAGATTTACAAGGCTGTAACCAAGCATAATTGCTATCCGTGTCTATCACATTTTGTCGCTGCGAAGATTCCATGTGAAGATTCCATGGGTGCACGCCATCCCCAGGCGCCTCCATCACAAAAAGAGGTCCAAAGGGTTCATCTGTGTCGCCATCCACCAGCACCCACATCTGAGTAGGGTCCAGGTGTTGCTAGCTTTGGGCTGTAGGTTAGCAACCTACAAGATTCACACGGACTAATGCATTCACATGTTGAATAAATGAGTGGGTGTGGGATGTTGTAGGGTGGAAGGTGTAGGGCCAGGCGCGGCTAGCTTGTTGCCAGCTAATGAGGATAGGGTCAGCTTGGGACCAGCTTGGGGCTTCGGTTCCAACCTTACAGGGTTCATAAATTGCAAGGGTGGCATCAAAGAACGGAAATATGGGAGGGTGGGCTAGCTGCTTGGTGCTAGCTTGGAGCCAGCTTGGGACTGTAAGTTGCTAATGATTCCGAGGGTTGCATCAAAAAATGAACACATGGCCAGATCGACTGGCCAGGGCTGTGGATCCCTGAGGCAATCAGCTTTTAGGAGGCAGCCATTGATCACTGGATCACAATTGATCACAAAGCCACTGGTCAACCAATGTGAGCCATTTCAGATGTTGAGGTAGACCGGTACACCGTAGTGTATACTAGCATACAAATGCATACAAGGTGAAGCCCCCAGATATCATATAAACCCCATTGCAGTAACTATAGTTGGGAATCCCCCGTAAATCCAAACATTAACCAAATTATGACTATGTGCGTCAACTTAGCTAATTTAGCTATCGTAAACCGTGGCACCCCGCGTTGTAAACCATAGGTATTTGGCATGTCCGTTCTTGTGTTCCCTACTTCTTTTCCATAGGATTACCCGTTCATTAAAACCCAAACAACTCACCCATGTCCACTGTCTAAGCCCGTTAATTCAGCTATAAACCAGCTACAACTCCCTTAAAAAATCACCATATGTTGGTGAAGTCAGCATTTTTCCCAGGGAACTCACCATGTCCCAAGGCTGGCCACGACTTGCCACGCAAGCCACGCAAGGGCCGCCAAGGCGCAGTTCTCATCATTGGATTTCCATCTCCTTGTCCTCGATTCGGCACCTCAAGCCAAGTCACACATTTCTCGTCAAATCCCAAGTGAAGAAGCCATAAGTTTTTGCTAGTAATGATATGACCTTAATCTTAAACACCCCATAAATGGATATAAATGGTCCCAAGCAAATGAGGAAATTCCCTACTAAACCATGTTTTTTAAGGGGGTGTTTAATATGAACGGGGGAAGGGATTACTTATCATTGATTGATATTTATTGATATTTATTATCAAATATATTGTATATTGCTATTATTCCTCTGGAGATCATCACTATAAAAACACCTTGAATGGTATGATCAATTGTCTTCATCCTTGATGAACATGTGGTTTCATGTTTGATGAACTTGGTATGATCACCCGAAATGATCACTTGGAATGACTTATTTCATCATCTTGATGGTGACATGAATGTGCCAAGTTGATGAACATATCAGAAATGATCTGGTTGGTGGTTGACCTACCCCTCTGAAAAAATATGAAAGTCAGATTGGATCATCATCCCAAGTATTGGGGAAATTGTTTCAAGCCATGTTCCAAACCACCAAGCACTGATTGTCTGGTGCCTAAATGGTACCCGAGTTGATGAACATCACCAGACTCCCAGGCGAGTCACTGTCGACACCCAGGTCCCCCAGGGCAAACATTAAACCACCCAGCTGAGGTTTACTTAGAAGCTTGAAGCCAGGCACTAGCAGTACCATATAGTACCATTGTATATACCATGTTGGCAAATTGGTATAACTCACGCAAGATCCGAAAGGTTCACAATTTCTGGGAGGATTCCATACACATTATTTATATATATATATATAGAGATATCCGTCATGATGAAGTCGGCCAGTGAAGTCAAACATGTGATTTCAACCAGCAAAAATTGGTCTTAAGCAGCAACATCTGTATTCAATACCAACCAGGATCACACAAGGGACTTGCAGCAACTGCTAGAAACGGGGGTATCGACCAATCGTCTTAACTTATGATAATCACTCACCTACTAGCTTTAGGATAGTTATCCATTCCCACGTAGTGCTGAGGTTGATGAAATTTACCCAGAACATACTGCAGAAATGGTACCCACCCCTTTTTCAAACAGCCCAGGGATCAACGTTCATGCGGGGTTGACAAATGGATGGTTATATATGGTTATATACGCATGTGTATGCATATTTTATTTCAAATACATATGCACAGAATCTATTCATAACCTCAGGAAATATCCACGTCAAGTGGTTGGTTGTACATTCCACCAATTGGAATTTTGGGAAACCTGAAACATTACCAAAATCATAATCATCAAATGGTTGGTTGCAAATCATGGCAAGAACCGGGAACCCTAATATTCGTATGCATACCCATACAGGGTTTTGTCCCTTACCGGCCTTACCGCAAAATGGTTTGTAACCCCATCTAGTGATAGATGTATTCCCCAAAACCCTAGATACTGTAGTTATAAACCAACTTAGCTACTAGTTAGTACCGACATGGGGACCACTGACCACATTAAAATCGCGATCTCATGTTTTTCTCCATTGACAAATGATTCACTCCATTGTCGTCTCAGGGATATCAGCAATATTTTATGGATGATTAAGCCATCTATGTTCTTCATATTGTCGCCATCAATGTCAACCCCGGATAAATAAACTCGCTTGGTTTATTTGGGGGGTTCTTCCAAAATAGTGATAAATTACATTAGATGATGGGTAGCCATTAGATGAACAACTACTGATTTAGAGTTACCCCATGTCTTCAGTGAGGGTTTCAAAGAAACTCTTGGATTAACAACGACTTCGCATTTTTCATGGGCCCCAAGGAGTATCATTAAAATTGTCAAGCCACGATTACAGGGTGGTACAGTATCCCCTAGTTATGTTTGTTGGCTCATAACCCCTATCAACTAAGGATATACTAAGGATATAATATGATATAATCTCCATGAAACTAGTGAAAATGGACTTGAGTTCACCATCTTTGCTAACATACAGCTATAAATCCAATGAAATCCCCCCCTCTTGTTGGTGAAGTTGCTATTTTCATCTTTAATGTCTACATATGTGTACCATGGCTACCCATCAATGTCAATCCCATGGCGCCATGGCTATACCGACCTCCAGCTGCAGGGTCAAGTCGAGGCGTTGTCCCGGATGCACCGTCTGCGAAGTCTGCCTGAGTTTCATGACATGACCCATAGGATCCATGTATGGTATATATATATATATATATGTGCTAACATTGGGGGTATATTGATGGTAAATGTTACCATATATAGCATACATGGATCCTATGGGTGATAGCATTGGATTCGATGGGACAATTTGAACACCGGAAGCCATCTTTTTTTGTGATGGTCAAAGCCGCTTTGGGGAATTTCGGTCAAGATTTTCCCTTAAACCAATCCAATGATGATACCCTCTGGTAAGCTAACATAGCTATTGAAAATTGCCAGTTATAGTGAGTTTTCCCATTATATAAAAAATGTGATTTTCCATAATTATGTTAGTTTACCAGAGGGTAACATCAACAAGGCCAAGCCCCAAAAAATCCCACCTGGTCAGCAGTTTCTGGGCTCCTGACATGGCGGGGCAGCCCATGCCAAGGCCGTGAATGAGCCTGGCAGTGGGCGAACAGATGATTTTTTTCAACAAAAACAATACCCTCTGGTAAACTAACATAACTATGGAAAATCACAATTTTTAATGGGAAAAACCACTATAAAACACCATTTTCAATAGCTATGTTAAATTACCAGAGGGTAAGGGATGACCCACCAACAAAACATTACAAAACATATGGGATTGTTTTATTCCAAACAACCAAGTGTCGAAGACAAATCAAGGGGGTTAAGCCAATGAACCTGAACACTATTGCAAACTTACATATCTACCCGAAAACGTCATCAGGAAAACACCTTGAACAGCTGGTTTTTTGCACTGGAAGTCCTACATTCGACCTTCCCTGAATCGTGGGTTCCACTGGCTTGAGACCTGTGCAAGAATCCCGCAGAATGTTTCACCAAAATAGGTGGCCCCATTTCAAAGTTTATTTTCTCGGGATCATATTGGATTTGCTTATTGCCTCAATCTTCAGATGGCACCCATTGGCACCCTACAATAACAGTAGCATACAATCTCACTACTCACTACACTGCATGTGATTTCCCTCGAAATGAACGGACCTTTGGGATACGTTTGGGATTTGCAGACCTTGCACATTTGCCTAAACTGGAGCAACTCTTGGTTAGAGCCACACCTGTGTGATCGTGATGTTTTTAGTTACTGACTACTACGTTTTACAACCATAGACTTGTTGTGGGTTCATATCCATACGTCTGGGTTTACATCTCTATATTTAATGTGTTGGTTCATAACCGCATGTGTGGTCAACGTCATCTTGTTTCTGATCAATCACTAATATCACTATTCTTGTGGGTTCATATCCCTCCTGTTCGCGGATGAATGCCCAATGGTTCATCATGGTTTATCCTCGTGTTTCCGTTAAAATAGCCATGGGGTTACTGTAAAATACACCATTTTCAGACAGGCTCAAACATCATATCTAAGTTGGTTAGTTATTGCATACATTTACCCGTAAATGTATACTTTATGTAAATAATATCCCGGTATACCATCTGGTTATTTAACATAGCCATGGAAAATCACAATGTTCAATAGGTAAACCATCTATAAATGGGCCATTTTCCATGGCTATGTTAAATAACCAGAGGGTATCTGACTTATCATATTCCCATGATTTCCCATTGTTGGTTGAATCCACCATGCTCACCATGCGCCCCATATTCAACTCGTCGAGCAACTTGAGGCTAGTCTGCTTATTCCAGATTCGAAAACCGGTGTTCACCACTCCAACGACGGCTTGCAAAGGCACCTGCCGAGAAACGAAAGGAAATGATCAGGTCATAGTCATAGCTAGACCCTTCAAATACCAAAAAAAGAGTAAAAATACCAGAAGTCATGGGTTAAAACATCATTCTTAAGGGTACAAGCGCAGGGTCTAAGTATAGTCAAACAGCTCCGTCCATATCATGGCTACCTACAGTTATATAATCACTATATAATCATAAAGGAAGCGCAAGCTGCCATGCAAAGTGAAACCGAACTCACAACGGCCCCCAAGAAGGCGGCCACGCCACACACCGAGAGACACGGGAAAATTAGCTTGCTGCATGTCTCAAACATGTGCAATTGGTGCGACACTTGTGCCAGCCCACAATGAGAGGGCTGCCAAAAGGAAATCAATATACTGTACGAGCCAATATAGCGTCCAAAAAGATAGAAAACTTGGAAACCTTGAAAAAAAATAAGGGGGAATCATCGCCTCTACCATCCTGGAAATCTGATTGTTTCGCCACATGTTTTTGTTTTGGGGCATTTCCAATCAATAATCAAAGATGGGCGTCGGAATTCGACCACGATCAACATGGGGCAAATGACCTGCAGCATCATTAAGTCGCTCCCAAAAATGGGTCGCTCGGGCAAAAGATGCACCCAAGGGATGTTCCCGAACACAGAAGTAACTGAAGTACACCCAAGAACTGCCACAATGAAAGAAGGCAGTTTATGAAGGATCATCCCACTTAAGAAACTGGTAAGCCTGGTGATCGTAAGTCTCCGATCCGTGGCCGTCTGCAAATGGGTTATACATAATTTATTTAGAAACCAAGCATTGGAATATCAGCAGGATAAATCCCAATCAAATCAACAAAGATTACCCGTAAATTAACAGTTCTTTGACCCTGGAAAGAAGCCATTTTTAGTAGAAACTCATCTTCCCCTGTCTGGCAGGGTCTATGTTAGCCGACCTGTCGATTGGTTTCTTAGCACCTGCCGTCCATCGAGGTGGTGTTTGCGCACGAGAAGTCGCAGGAAGCGAAAGGCCTGGCGTCAGGCAGGCGTTGATGGCTGGGATTTTTTCTTAAGAACGGAGAAAATCAAAAGGAACATCAATGGAACATCAAAGGAATGATATGGGAAACAAATACTGTAGTGGGAAAGTATTGGAAAATCATCGAACTAAATGGAGAATGAGAATGTCATGGGATAATGTGAGATGGCCGCGTGGCCATTTCTGAGGCCGTGGAAGTTTGTTGTTCAGCCCGGTCACGGGTGAACCGGTAGCTAGAACGAGTAGATTGTTACAGAATTGTTAGAATAGATATGTGTTCATATGCGACATGCGAAGAATTTGAGAATCACCTGAACGTGTATCAAAAAAATGGCGAATCAATTCAATATATATATATATATATAATTATAATATATATATATACAGTACCTAAAACCCAGTACCTTAAACCAAACATTTAGCCACAAAATCACCATGTTCAACATCTCAAATGTTGGATCACATATGATCAGATCCTGGATGATGCGGGCCCGATGCCGATAAATCATCTGAATTTCATACACCATACCATCCATGTATGGTATATCTCCTGCATTTACATTTGCAAAGGTACAAGAAAAGCCTTCAAGGTACCAATCCCACAAAACAGAAAACGATTGTGCAAATGACATCAACTCACTAGACTGTGGATGAATATGGATGAATGGCATAGGTACTAAATTTCAATCCCCTCTCTGGAATTTGCGTAAGGCTCCTCTCAACAAATAAACAGCAAAAACAATACCAGTATTAGTCTCCCGAAGTGATTGAAAAACGGATCCCCCATTGATGGCCATTGAACAAATTGTGAACCCGATTGTCTGAACCAGCAAATTATTTTTTGCGCAGCTTTTTCCTTGAATTTGAAGCTATCAAAGCCATCTCAGATTAAAATTCCTAGGGTCATATAATATATAACAATACATATATATATATATATATATATACATATCATAGGTATAGATATAGATATATATATATATATAAATATTATACGCACATATCCCATGAAGTATCCCATAAAGTATCCCCCTTGCGGGCTGCCTCGGTGATCTTCGGGAAACTTCCTGAGACCGCCTGCAGACTGGCCTGGCCAATCGAAGCCATCAGGTCATGGTCAGGTCATGGCCACGCAATGCCCCAGTGGTTGTGTGTTGGGAAAAAAACTTTTTTTCCCATTAAAAATGGTGATTTTCCCATGAAAAATTGTGATTTTCCATAGTTATATTGATGGAAATGGGATGTATATATATATATATATGTATATGATACTGGTTGGTGGTTGACCTACCCCTCTGAAAAATATTGGTCAGTTGAGTCAGTTGGGATGACAAAATTCCCAATATGAGGGGACGAATAAAACATGTTCCAAACCACCAACCAGAAAACAATCACCCCATGACCTAGAAGAAAATATTGTGATTATATAGTGATAATTATAATCACTATAGGTAGCCATTCATGGAGCTTTTTGATACTTAGACCCTCCGATTGTACCCTTAAGAATCATGTTTTACCCCATGACTTTTAGTATTGTTACTTTCTGTTTCTTGTATTTATATTTGGAGTGTCTAGGTATCTCCCATAAACGTATTACGTTCACCACCTTAGCTACAATTTGGGGGCCTTGCCTTTCAGTATATAACAAAAACTTATGGTACGTACCATATTATCATATTTGAGGGAATGATCATACATTTGTGAGCCATGGACTGCAGTGTGTTCACCACGATGGGGTTTTTGACACCAGAACGTCCCCAGTTGGTCGCCACCTTCATGGTTTCATCTTCGGCCGCACCCACACCAGAGGGATCCTGAGTCTTCACCAACATGCGGACTGAACCCGGAAAAATGGGGAACCATGAGAAATTAGGATTGAACCAAAGTTTGACCGACTAAGTTGGATTTAACATGATGGAAAACCACCACATCATCAAACAACATAAAACACAGCGAAAAACGAATAAACGCATTATGAAAATGAAAGTGCAAAACGGGTGTAGTTGATATTAATGACTTTATGTCAGTCAGCAAATCAAATAACCACCCAAGAGCTCCAAAAATTGAGATGTACCCACACAATCACCACATGCATCAAATACAAGCACCAAACGACTGAACTACAAAAGACAATTATTTGAAATACACATATTTGAAACACATATAGAAAGTGTGTATATATATATATGTATAACTTATAACTATATAATGATTATATGCAAATATAATTATATATATATAGAGCTGAAATGACAACAGGAACATAATGAATCAACATGATACAGCCGCCGAAGAACCGAAATGTCGGACATGACTAACACCAAATCACCCTCTGCACCAGCGTCGCGGGCAAATATACAGAGGGGCTTTAGTAAAAAAAAACTGCACTTCAAGGGTTGTTATGGGGGGGGTACCATCTGGTTATGACTAACATAGCGAACTGGAAAATCCACCAATTTTCAATATATAAACCATCTATTTTCATGGGCCATCTATACCATGGCTATGTTAAATAACCAGAGGGTAATTCCAAGATATCCCAAGAGTACGAATCAACTGGTATCTATTCGGTACCTATCCCTTTCCGAGTAGTTGAAGAGAGCTGCATAGATGGGCATCGATACAAAAGTCCAAGAACCATCATGAGCAGCAAATGTCGGATGATGATGGATGATGTGGCTTCCAAAGTTAGGATTTACACACAGCATTTCATCTGCAAATCTGCATGTTTATCTGACTCAAGTCTTTGATTTTCTTACGGACAAAACTGATCACATTTTTCTGGCGTATAAGCGTATTACACCTTCCCAACCAAGGTTTGCCAGTGGCTTCTCTTCACCCATACAACAGATTTTTCCACCGTGAATTTGATCACACAAGTATCGGAGTCATAAACCAACAGAAACATCATTTTGAGGGTACTTGGAGGGTCCAGGTGTGCGCACACACACGTATATATATATATATATATGTGTGTGTGTGACATTGTATGTATGTGTGTATATGATACCATATTAATTCACATCTTGATCCCCATGTGAGTTTGGTGAAACAGAGATTTGTCCCTTGTGAAATCATCAACACTGGGCCACTTTTTTGCAGTCGCCGAGTCACTGCCAGGAGTGCGGGGTGCCAAAGGTCTGCCCGAGTCACGCCATGAATGACCTGAGACGTGGGGATGTTCCAACATCACCATGTTCACCAGGAACAAAAATGCCACCTTGAGATATATCCCCCATCAAACCACCAAATAGACTTTGGCGGAGAAAAGGACCCCAAGTTCACCAACTCGAAGTTCACCAATCTGTGGTGCTGGATCAGGAATGATTGATCACAATTTTCCATGGCTCTGAGGATTGAAACCCAGGATTGAAACCCCTGGTTGTTTTACCTCCGGTCATAAGAATTTCCTGCAAATATTTCAACCAAATTGGGATTTTTTGCGACTTGTCAACCGATTCATAATCCAACTCCACCTTCGACGAGTGCTACTGGCAGCTTGGCAAACAAGCTAACAACCTATCCTCATTGTAAATCCCAATTGTCGCAAAGTCATCCAGAGAAATCTGTTTTTTTTTTTGTGGCGAACCACTTCCCAATTTAGGGCTTGTAGATTTGTCACACTCCAATCCCCCTAGTCAGTTCTTAGCAACTCCCGAGTCAGCAGGGTTCCTATGGCTTGTGTTGAATATGAAATTCTGAAATGGAGAGGGGGTTATATACATAGCTTTGCAACAGTTTTTTCTCTTCGCTCACTTTGATGACATATGGATACCCATAATTAGCTCCGAACCGCTGCCCCCACTGGATAGTAAATACCAACCATTTAAGGGATAGACACAGATAAACCACTAGTCACTAGATTCCCAAGTGATATATAAATCAAAAATCATTGCTCAATTTCAGATGATTTTGATTCAAACCTCCATTTATAGAGGATTTCCCATTGCCATGTTTGATGAATTACCGAAGCGTAGGTATCTATAATTATTATATATATATAGCCCAAAACTATAGTACATCCCATTGTATAACTATAGTTTGTAAACCCGATTAACTAATAGTGATACCCCCATAAACCCAAACATTAAGCAAGTGACCTAAGTCAACTGCTGATGGTTTACATGTTTATGCCCATTACAAAAAAAAAAAAACAAAACTATATAGAAGTTGGTCTACTTATATAGTTATTGTTATTTTCCCATATATATATATATATATTTATATATACACTATTCAAAACTTCATATGTATATATATATATATATACAGAAATATGGATATAGATATATAGATATATAGATGATCTTCCGAAGTATAAACCAATATAATAAACCCATCATATCCATCATTGTCCATATATATTCCATAATTTCTCATATTTTCCTATGATTTTCATCGATTTTCCGATGGATTTTCAAAAACCTCCCGCCAGCCCACCTCGGCCGCCAAGACCTGCGGAGGCCTTGCTTGCACCTGGCGGGTGAAACAAAAGTTTCACTTACCATTGTATATAATATATATATATAGTATATATATATACTTAGTGTCAATGGCATATCATTAGTACTAAGTAGTATTAGGATGTCTATGTTTCTTTTTGAGTATGGCTATAGTTGTTTTTGTGTTGTTTTTTCATGTTCATACATAGCCTATGGAGCCAAGTACCGTCCCGACTCTGAAGTATGACTGGGGTATTTTTTCTCGGGGGGTTGATTAGGTACCTTCTGAAGTACCTGGATTTATAGGGATAAATTAACCATTGAACAAATAGGAAATTGCACCATTGAACATCGTTTAACCAACAGGCAAACCAGGATTTAAGCCCTTAAAGCAGTGGTTTAACAGTTTAACTGACCAACATTCCCTCTGTCAGGCACAAACACCTCCAAACCATGACAATTGTGAGATATTATATGCTGCTCAAAAGAAATATGTGTTCGTTAATGTCTCCATTTATAGCCAGAGTCAAGTACGTTACTAGTTGAACAATCAACCCAGAAACATGTTTCACAACTCAAGGCTCTCAACCTGACTCATGTTGAAATCAAAATGTCCGGGCTAGAAGGGTTCCTCCTCGTTTACACTCCCCTCATCAGAGGTAAAAATCCTTGTTTTGTTGGTTCGACTATGTTCAACTTTCAGTTCTTGTTAAACGTATGAATTTACGGGTTTTGTCTAGTCGACCTCAATGTCTACAGATTATGTTGGCAAAACCCCTGATGCACTCCGAATCCTTGTTGGTTAACATAAGCTGCGCAAATTACCATATACCAAACGATTCCTTGTGACCTTATTTGTGTTTTCTGCTAAGTGGCCTTTAGAAAGAGGTCAGTTAAGGAAACGAGCCAAAAAGTGGCCTACCAGTGACACGCAAGTGACACGCAAGTGACACGCAGGTGACACGCAGGTGACACGCAGACAGCCAATCCTTAAGTGACCTTTTCAAGGCTTAAGTGACCTTTTCAGGGTCCTAAGTGATCTCGTTTCATCCCACCTCGAAACCCCAGTGACACGCAAGTGACACGCAGTGACACGCGGAAATCATGTGATCAACCAGGCAAACGAGGTCACTTATGCATGATTGATCTTGTAAGTGACCGTTTGGCACTTTGGGTCTAAGTGGCTTCCATTAGAGGGCAGAAATAACTGCCTGGTACATCATTATACAGCCATATATCAGGTTGCGATACCACAAACCCACCATGGCCTTTTTTTGCGTTTAGCTGGTTGGTGGTTGACCTACCCCTCTGACAAAATATGAAAGTCAGTTGGGATGATAAAATTCCCAATATATGGAACCAACCAGTTGTGTAACTACCCTCTGGTAAACATACAAAAAGCTATTGAAAATGGACCATATTTATAGTTGATTTAACCATCACAAATGGTGATTTTCATTGATGTTCCATAGCAGAGCTTCACTGGGGCTCGGATCAAAGAACTCCAAAAAAAGCCGCAGAAGGAGCACCGTTGATGGCTCATCCCCATTGCCTAATGGTTAGTTCCCGTTGACTATGTCGGAGATAACCATTGTATAATTCTTTTGGGAATTACCCTCTGGTTATTTAACATAGCCATGGGAAATGACCCATTTATAGACGGTTTACCTATTAAAAATTGTGATTTTCCATGGCTATGTTAAATAACCAGATAGTAATCACTATAATAATTATCCAGGGTTTCCACTAAACTATATCCATTCTTTAGCTATTCCCACCTATTTCCCATGAAACCCGGCATCCCCAGAGCAAGCCAGAGGCACCGGTTGCACTGGTGGCACCGGTTGCACTGGTGGCACCGGTTGCGCTGGTGGCACCGGTTCCGCTGGTGGCACCGGTTCCGCTGGTGGCACCGGTTCCGCTGGTGGCATTTGTGCTGGTGGCACCGGTTGTGCTGGTGGCACCGGTTCCGCTGGTGGCACCGGTTGTGCTGGTGGCACTGGTTGTGGCACGGATGGGACAGGAGCCGCGTCCACAGGCACCTCCGCCTGGCAGGTGGATCTTAATTACCCTCTGGTAAACTTTCACATAATAGCTATGGAAAATAACCATCTTTAATAGGTAAATCAACTATTTCTATGTGCCATGTTCATCCATGTTCTATGTCGCCCTGTAAAATTACCATAGGGTAATTGGGATTTAAGGCGAGCTAAATAAACACGTAGTTTAATGGGATACGGTGAATGTGGAGGGGCTGATGGAGTCTTAATGATGAACTTGATTTTACGATCAATCATTGCCCATGGCTTGCGGACATGGGGCGGACCCGCAAGGAAAATCATGGAACTTCACGGTGGCCATAGTTTCCAAAGCAAAAAGTTTAATTACAACAGAACCAACACATGTTTCAGACTCACCCAAAACTTTCAACATCTTTCGAGTTTCAAAATCACTTACCATTCAGCTGGCTTGATCAGTTTCCTATCACTGTTCCAGCATCTTCCACTCGACAGTTACCATCCAAATCATGGTTGCACTCCTGGAAGCTGTGGCTTACCTAGTTGGACCGATGTTGACCCTGTAAAAATCATGATTGGTTGGGCATGATATCATCTGCTCAGAAAATGGTATCCCCCCACTAACCAGCCCGAGGGCAACATTCGTCCCAGGTAGGCATTACAGAACTGGGTCGTTTAGATGTCTAAATATAAATGTATATATATATATATATATATTTATATCCATATATATATACATATTAAATCATATATAATCATATTAATATGCTCATAAAATATCCACATCAAGTTGTTGGTGATCAACCAGCCCCCAGCAAGGCCCACGAACCTGGCCTCCTGAAGCTCCTGAACCTCCGGAGTTCCGGACGGCGCTTCGGTGGTGGTCGTGGTGATTTCCGCCTTTCCAAAGCACTGGATCTTAGGCTTTTCCAATCTACCCTCTGGTAATTTAACATAGCTATTGAAAATGGCCATTTATAGTGGATTTTCCCATTAAAAATTGTGATGTTCCATGATTTTCCATAGTTATGTTACATTACCAGAGGGTAACTGGGCAACCAATCTTAGCACATGACCCAGGGTTGGACTTTCCAATCTGAGCTAAACAAACTCTTGCTTGCCATGTACATGTCACCGGCGCAACGAAATCATCCCAACACACACGAATTCTGTGATCATCCTCCATGTCCAAGTGGTTCACTATTGGAAAAAAAACATTGAAATGTCCATGATTCTCAACAGCAAAAAAAACAATGATGCCTGATGTTTCTGCTCATGTTGTTTGAATGTCATGCCACTGTTTTATTCCTCAAATCCTTCTAAAACCAATATGGTTTCGTCACTTTTTTGGTGAAGGTTCACACCCTGCGGCTCACCACTTGGAGGTGCAACTCTACTTGAAAAGGCTTGCCATACTTTTAGAAGTTGTATGATGTTTCTCGATTGATTTATTTTGATCATACACGAATATTGCCTAGACCCTCCGCAAGTACCCTTCTGATAATGGTGGTTTTGTCATATGTTTTTAGTTATTTTACCATTTTTTTGGGAGTACTTGGAGGGTCTAGGCCCTAGGCAGTTAAAGCATACGAAAATCACATCAACACTTGGTTCTTCCAAACAAGGACACCCCCAGCAGCCTCCATGGTCTCACTCTGTGATCTCTGTGTCTCACTGGTCTCGGCCGCCGTGGTCACTGTGCTAGGCACCACGGTGCCGGTCACCATCGTCTCCTCCATCATCGATGCGGAGTCGGTCACCACGCGCTGGGAGTTCTGAAGCGATCCCCATGGATTTCGGTGGTACGAAGTGTGGTTCAGCTGGGCTAAAACCACAGTGAGAAGTGTGGTAAGTAGGGTAGTTATATATATATATATAAAACTGGTTGGTGGTTGACCTACCCCTCTGAAAAAAATGAAAGTGGGTTGGGATTATTATTCCCAATATATGGAAAAGAAAAAATGTTCCAAACCACCAACCATGTTATGTAGTACGTTCATAACTGGGGTTGTAACCGCCAGTTGTGTTCGCAGTGGGGCTCCTTGGATGACGTATTATATCATGCTACACTAAGTCATGTTATGTTAACATACTGTATGTCATATTATCATATTGCTTTACATATTATGTTATAGATATAGTGATGTAACAAAATTATATTACAGTACATATATGTGGCTCTCGTGTCTCAGAAACATGGGGACCTACAATTTTCAGTCATGTTTACATAGTCTTATGCAATTTTCACGGGAGTTAATTTGGAGGCCAACCTTTATGATACAGATATAATCACAATGAATATTAACGATAGTACTCGGGTTTCGAACTGTAAAGAAAACACAGCTGGGTGGTTTCAACCCTGTGGTGGTACACCAAACAATGAAATTACATGTTGTTGCTTATTCTCTATTTCTCTCTCTCCCTCTCTCTTTGTTTTCTGTTTTTTTTTTCTCTCTCTTTCTCTCTCTCTCTCTCTTTCTCTCTGATAAAAATATATAAAAATCATATATAAATATATGCATAATTATATAATCTATGAATCTATGCATAGCGCGCAAGAAACAAACTCACATCAATAACATGTGCACTCGTCCTGGTAGATCACCTCAATGGGCACCATCTGGCAGTATGGCATTTGGATGAGATTTTTAGCACCAATAATGGGATTTCTTGGGTGAGATATTGATAGGGATTCACCAGCAAACATCACACGTTGAACGGATATATAGCGATTTAGATGCGTGATTTAATTGATTTATGATCACACAATGGGTTTCATCCGCAAAAATGGGGCGTACCCTGGTGTTCACCAGCAGTTCAATCATGCTTTAACCAACACGGCGGTTTGCCTAGATTGGTACCAAAGTTGGTTTATGAACAATTGGGCAAAAACTTGAATTTTGTGATAGATACATATAGATACAGTAGAGCATTCTACTTCGAAAGGTGAACCACAAAAACCAATGTGTAGATGTGGGGTGCTCGTTGTGCAGGTCGATTCTGCCGTTTCAGGTCTTCGAGCAGCAAAGCCCAACGATGCATTGGTGCTTGGTCGTAGCCACCGGGAGCCATATGGATTCTCATTGTTAACCAACAACTCACCAGGCGAAGTTCTAGAGCCAATCTGGGCTCCAAAGATTCCAAAGATAGTACCATGATTGATATATGTAGCCTCGGAAAGGATCGAATCCAAGTACAACATCGATTCAAGCCAGGCCTAGCGAAATACAATGAGGGCACTGCAAGATAGGTAAGTTCGTGAGTTTATACTATAACTCCAAAAACTAATATGATACATTATTAGAAACATATTTCTCTACTTGAAGGGATGAAACCAAACCAACCAACACAATTGGGGCTGTCTACAAACCCGCCCTTTCAAAGGCTGTTTCCACATGAAACCGGTGGATTTCTGAAAATCAACCATCACCTTGATTACAAACCCAAGTTTTTACCCCATGAAATATCGCCATTACATCTCATTACTGGTTGGTGGTTTTAACCATCTTGAAAAATATTAGTCAATGGGAAGGATTATCCCATATATTATGGAAAATAGAACGTGTTTGAAACCACCAACCAAATTATATCGCCATTAAATCCCAATATAATCCCAATAAATCCACATGTTAAGCTAGTTGTAAAGCTACATTACCATTGGCACAGCAGCTCGCCGGCGCTGTGCATAGCCTTCACGACCACGGCAACCAGGGCCACGAAGATCGCCAGCAGCAGGGAGATGCAACGACAGGACTTAGAAAGAGCGTGTCTCGAGCTTATATGATGTCTGTATGATGATTATTTGTATATGTATTGTGTGGAAATATTAACCATCAACTATGGGATTTAACAATCAACCTGATGGATTTGTTCATGGTATTTCATGGGACTTGATGATAGTGACCCTCTGGTAAACCAACAATTTCGCTATGGAAAATCACCATCTTTAATAGGTACATCACTATTTCTATGAGCCATGTTCAGTAGCAAACTGTTGAAACGATAATGCTGATGTGGGGTAAAACAATGTCATTTTTGCCACAACCGTGACTAGGAATGGTGTTTGATTATAGCACCTATGGTGATTTTCCTGGGATGTTGACCATCCACCAAGTGCATTTCGCAACCAAAATATCATGTTCAGGGAACGTCATGGCCTATCAAAGTATGGGGCAGTTTTTTTAAAAACCAAGTCATGGGATACCCTAAACCCAAGGGTTGGAAAATGCTATCATACAATATCATACTCTAACGCCTCAATCTGGAAAAAGGGGCATGAATTCATAAAACAATGTTGTCATGTTGTCAATTTCAAGCGGCCCAAACAGGGAGTCTAACAAGCAAAACTAAGGGAATGTTATCAGTAAGACCGGTGAACAAATTAAGCAACATTAATCATTATACATATAAGATTATATATATATGTATGGATTATGTATGTACATATGAAAATGGGTCTCACCAACAACCAACGATTTTCGATTTTTTTTGGCAGCAAAAATATGAATGTGGATGACGATGACAACCACAATAATGACACTGTTCAAATCAGGAATCATACATGCAACCCTGAGAAATGTGAAGATGGCACACCCAAATAACTGGCAAAGTAGCTTTTCTAGTCATTACTTGCCCAAGGAGAGGCTTTGATGGGAAAGAAACAATAAAGGTAGCTATTTCAATGCCATGTCACCATTTCACCATCTTTAGAAGGAACAAACACATGGCCAACCTTAGATACCCAGCAAAACCTACCAAGTTTGAGGTTCGTAAATCCTCCTTTATAGCAAAAGGACTAGCTTAGAATAAACATCCAGGATTTACTCAGAACAATCTTCAATGGATCGGTTTGAAGAAACATATTCCCGAAAACAAGTTGTTTGTTTAACCTCGGACTCCAAATCCGTGTCTTCTGCTCCAACCCTGGGTCAACCTTGGGTCAACCTATATATGTATATGCATGTACGTATATATAAATATACGTATAATTATAATCATATATAATATATATATATACATATGGTAAGCGGCCCCGCCAGGGCCTATCTTTTGGCTATATATCGCAACCCTGCAAAAGATAGAAAATATCCCAATCGAAGAAAGTGGTGATGAATAACGTTTCTATCTGGTTTTTGGTTTGCTACATATCCGGAATTCCCATCATAAACCCCTTTTGTTGATTGTGAAATCCCTATTTGTCATGGTCAAATCATGTGTTTTGCTTCTTAAATCATGTTACATCATTTATGAATCCATAGTTTGAGAGCACAGCCACGATGCTCTGAAAGCTGCTTAGATGGTGTGAAATCCCCTGCTGATCCGACATTTCGCATCGGCCCTGAGGCCGCCACAAAGCAGGAACTCCTATGGAGGGATGGGAGAGGCCTGGCTAGTAATGCTAGTACACAACCAATAAAGAACCATTTAAAATGATAACTTCACCAAGAAAAACAAGGATTTCATGCGATTTGTAGCTGATATATGTTAGCTGTTAGCTAAGGTGGTGAACATAAGTCCCATAACTGTTGGGTTGATGAATGGGGGTTGTATCGAACTAGTTCATGGGGATTGCCACCCTGTATTTCACCAAATGAGTGTATGAATGCACATGCTCTCTCTCTCTCTCTATACTTTATAGATGCCTAGCCTAGACCCTCTAAGTACCTAGAGCAAACAGCAAATATGCCCATCATGACTTGGTTATTTTCCAAATTATGTATAATATATATATATATACATATGTGTGTGTGGGTGGGTGTACATATAAACATATATTTACTTCTGTTTGCATCATCATTATCTACGACTCCATATATGAATGTATAGTTACAAGTGCTGTATATCCCTAGGCTTCCAGAGACTTCCTGAGAAGTTGCCTTAGCTAGGTTTGGGTAGTTCAAAACTTTCTCAAGAGGTGCTTGGAGGTATATGCATACATAACACATATATATATATATATGTATGTATGCATGCATGCATGCATGTATGTATGCATGTATACATGCACGTACATATATTCAAGGCAGAAATGGGCCTGTCAGATTGTTCACCAACCGACACCAAACAATCTTCCTCAAACCAAATGGGGGTGCATTTGGTTCAAGCCGGAAATACACATGGAAATACTAAATGGTGATACACATGGAAATAATAAAAGGTGATACTAAAAGGTGATACCCGTAGTTATAAGTTCGTTTATGAACCCCATCATCTAAAGAGATATCTATACGATATCTACCAAGAAACATGGCAAACCTAGTTACACAACGTTTGGGCGTGCCACTTTGTAAGATGTCCAGTAATTACTTCATTAGGTGGGTGTGGGTGTGTGAAATAGGCGATTTAAGCCCCCAATTGTAGCTATCTTCATAGGGAAATAATGACCACTGGTTTGACCCTAGGGGTGCCCCATGTTTAAACAACCAAACAACCCCGTCCATGTAGAACGAGTAAACACCCATGGGAATATCTAGCAAGACTTCTAAGAAACGAAATGCAAAACCACAGCTGGAGCGCGGCTTCTCAACATAGTCAATATCAAATTGCCACTTCTCACCATAGTCACTATCATAGTCTCTATCACTTCTCATCATAGTCACCGGAATATACTTGGATGTGCATGCAAAAAGGGTTTCGTGACCTGTATAAAACCCATACAACTAGGTAACTATGGTTCTTAATCATGCACTTACTATCTTTGTTGCACATCCCTGAGAACTCTCTCACTGGCAACCCACATCGACGCCCAACACGCCTTGGCGGGGGAGTGGCGCGTTCCTGTCGCAACAGGATGTGCTGATCGTTTCAGGGCGATATCTCACGATGTGAACATGCGTTTTGGTTGTTTCGGTCATTTTGCCCGTTCCTATGTGTATATTATATATATATACAAACATATATATATATATATATGTGTGTGTGTGACCATGTTACGTATGTATCCCCAATTTACAGCGAAAATCCCAACACCCCAAATACAAGCGTGGAAAACTGGGACGATGAAGAAGAAAAAACAAATGTATCCACCCTTGTGGCCATGATTCACATATGATCATCATATGCCCAGTGCATGCCCATGTTTTGTCATAGGATTACAGTGTCTCTTGGTAAACCTCCACGAAATAAAACATAATCATAAAACATTATAGAACAACATTTGTCATGTTTCCCACTTCTTCATGGTTACATCGGGCAAACCCATCCCCAAACATCCCGTTGATGTGGTTGAACAACAATAAGTTCATCACCTCAGAAGGTACATAAGTTGGGACCCGCAGTCATAAGTGGGTCCAACTCCCATGAAAACTATAGGTATCAGATGTTATACCATCTGGTTATGACTAACATAGCGAACTGGAAAGATCCACCCATTTTTAATAGGCAAACATAGATAAATCCATCTATTTTCATGGGCCATCTATACCATGGCTATGTTAAATAACCAGAGGGTAAGTATCATAAAGATTGGGAAATCTCCATGGTTTTCTTGGCGACGAGGGGCCGTGGCGCCGCTCATGGCACGCTTCAGTTCCACCACCTCCTGCCGTAACTTGGCACCTTGCGCCGGCCCGGGGAGGGCCTTTGGTGGCTCGAACGCTGTGGAAATGGATGAAAATGGCCCATGTGGCCCATAAAATAGATTTTTAGATGATAAGAATGTCGATTTACCAAGCCATAAAATAGTGATGTTCCACGTGTAGTTAGTTATGTTAAGTAAACCAGAGGTTAATGTTCACATAACTAAAGAAATATACAAGAATAACAATTCTCAATCATCTTAATGCCAACAGCTGAAAACACATGTCAGGCGAAAGTAATTTTGTTCACACATACCTTTAACTATCAGAAACTATCAGTTGGTTGGGAAAATGAATTTGTAACTCCAACTTGCTCCCCATGAAAAATAGTGAAAAAATGGATACCCCTAGCTCAGAACAGCAGGAATTCGAAAAGGACTGGATGGTCAATAGTCCACAATAGTTCATGAATAGTTCATTATTATAATATATACCATCTGGTTATTTAACATAGCCATGGAAAATCCCTTATAAATGGAGATTTTAATGGGAAAATCATCTATAAATGGGCCATTTTCCATGGCTATGTTAAATAACCAGAGGGTATATATATATATATATATAATGTTGTTTAATATTCCACTATCATCCAATAATATCCCATTATATAATAAAATGTCCTCATGATATGTTTAAACAATGGGGGCATAAAAAATGGAAATCCATTACAGTAATACCCATTGATGGTCCACTATATCCCATTAACATCCATTATGTCACCATAAGATTCCCCAAAGCATGTCATGTTAAAGGGCAAAACAATTATAGACTATCCCCCAGTCAAAAGCGTGGTCATATTAATATAATCCATATTAATCTATATTAATCACATGTTAATCCCATGTTAATCTATATTAATCTATATTATGGCATTGTTTTTCCCATATTCATCTATATTAATCCCATGCTATTGGTGGTCACATTTAGACCTTGACGATCTCCGCGCTCTGACCCGACCGCCCACTTCCTGAGAGCCTGGCTCTCCTTTGCCTTCTCCTGTCCCAACCCCGGGTCCATGTGAGCTATCTTCATGTGGAAAAAACGCAATTTTTATAGAACAACATATTAAAACAAAAAAACTACCATAGCTACCCAAATAGTCCTACCCTCTGGTAATTTAACATAGCTATTGAAAATCACCATTTTTAATGGGAAAATCCACTATTAATGGTCATTTTCAATAGCTACGTTAAATTACCAGAGGGTAAATCTTCTTCTATTCTTTCGAAGCACTCCCCAAGCACTGATCTTTTTCCAAAGGATGGGAGGGGCTAGGCTGGGCGTAAGCCAAGTTCAAAGTATCCTGTCCTTATCAACCATCCGCGACTCATTGTACATTGATCAATGGGAATTATCCGTTTACTAAAACCATAAAAAAAAAACTATCATATATATATATATATAAATATAATTATTATAATATATATATATAAATATGTTTATCGAATTAAATAGCTCCATTTGAGTTTGTCTGAAAACACGATGCCCCTACTCGGTAGCTCTCCTGGTTAAGCATCACTTCCCCGATGAAACTGCCATTTTTCTTGGGTTCACAAAGATGTTCAATGGAAAACACGTACGGTGAGACATACCCAAATCAGACTATAGCAACACCCCCCAGTCATAGATGCCAAAGGGTTGAACCTAGAAAAACTCTTTGGCATCTTTTTGGGGACCTCCAAGTGCCCATGGTCAGTTCAACATCCCAAGCTGGGTATGTCACCTCAGTGTGCTACCTAGAAGGTCCTAGGGTCAGACTTGTTGGAGAAATCCTTAAAAAAAAAAACACCATAAATCCAGTCGTTGGCTGTTAAAGCCTAATTATAAACACACATAAGCCAACTTACCTGAGGTGTGTTAAATTCTGTGTGGACATCCCAGCACTATGAATGGGTTTCCAATCCATGGTGGTACCCAAAAATCATCACAAAATTGCTTAATATCAAATGGGAAAACCAATGGCTTGGGGTACTTGATAGTTTAAATAATAGTTTATACCACCCATTGAAGGTAAAATTGTCGATGGTGGATCCCATTTTAGGCCCAAAATCATCCAAGTCAAGTCATTAGATCATTTTAGTATTGAAACCTATGGTGACTTGTGGGCCCCCAATGTTAGGAACCCTCCATGATAATGAATGAGAATGTCTGGTAATTTTCAATTGGAAATCATCAACAAGAATCCCGTGAAATCATCAATCCGTTTCTTGGTCAACTGTTAAATCACCATATGTTTCTTGGTAAATCACCATATATCACCACATGAAATCACCATTTTCCCATGATTTTCCCAGGGCTTTTCCCGCTGGGTCCTGCTCCGAGCGCTTCAGGACCCGCGCCAGCTCCAAGGCCTTGTCACGGGGCATGCCTCGGATGGCCGGATATACGACGATAATGGGATTATAACTATACTGATGGTGAATGGGATTATGACTATGAAACATGGTGAATGGGATTATGACTATAGTTAATGGATGTTAATGGGATTTACTAGGACTATAATGGGTTATAACTATATACTATAGAGGGGGATTTCACAAGTTTAATTGAAAGTTAAGGTGTTAACATAATGACTTCACGCGAAAGAAATAGGACTTGAAGTGAGCTTTGGCGGCGTGAAGAGGTGGATTTCAACATATTTCAACTTGGGATGTGATGTGTACAAAATCTAATTACACCTGCAAATAATTGAGACGCAAAGTGTGACTGTTTTTGTTTCACCTGCAAAATGCATGTAAGAAAGGTGAAATTCACCTGTGAGAAAGGAATGAGCTGGCAAAAAATGGGACTCTACCTGCAAAACAGATCTGCGTCATCTCCTCATAGCCCTTGTGGGAAATTCATGGCAATTCAGCAACAAGCCTCAATGATTCGGATGGTGTACGCATGTTGATTACACCAACCAGATTCTTCAAAATTTGGGCCCTACAGAAACGGCCTCATCAGCTTCCCCACATTGATTCTCATTGCCCTCTGGCAATTTCACAGGGCTATGGAAAATGACCAACTTTTTTGATGTTTCACCATGTTTCACCTAAAATGATGATTTTCCACCACTGTTTCAATTTTTCCCAGGTCATGGTAAGCCTGGTACACTGACAGCTGTCGTCACATCCCAGGTAGCCCCGAGAAGGTCCCCGGACTATTCATGAGCTCGAACTGCCAATCCTGGGGAAGGCGTCGAACTTCTGCGGTGATCTTATGGAGGCATGGTCCTACGACATGGGATACATAGACCATCATAGACCTATAAACCAGGAAACTACTCTACCCATCTCTACCCTTCATCAACTTGAAACTCAAGGTCGTAAACTTCATGTCCGCTGCCCTGCCTCCATTCTTGTCCGGAGCTGTTGCCGAACTGCAACTCACCATGCTTTAGTGAAGTTACAATATGTGAACCACATGCACTTCACTAAAGCGGGCAATGATGGTTGAAGCACCAACACCAGGAACACAAATTTTCAATGGAGCCGCTGAGCCCAACCACTTTGTCCTTCGCTTTTTTGGTACCTTCCATAACAAAAAAGATATATGTATAATGACATATACCCATATATATATATATATATATGTGTGTATTCCCATTAAATGATCAAATTTCCCATGGCATTCCCGGTAGATTCCCAGTAGCTACTTTGCTGGGCTTCCGTGCATAGTGCAGGTCGCCATCCTCTGGAAAGGCTACAGTGGTGACCAGTGGTTATAACATGTTAAACATCCCAGAAACATGGGTATAAATTCAACGGGAAATAACATGAAACAATGGTATACATGGCCCCATTTATAGTTGATTTACCTATTAAAAATGATGATTTATGAACATTATATAACATTATACAACATGAAACAACATGAACATGACATATAACTGTCATAACCATGATAAACATTGATAAATGGTGTTTTGACCAACAAACATCGTGGTATCATGGTGATATTATATGGAATCTTCATGGAATAGTACCTTGTTTTTTGGTTTCTGAACTACACCCCATTAATCTAATTCGATATATTTATCCACATTAACCAAAACCATTAAGCTACTTACAAACCAACTTCGCTATCTAGAGAAGGTGAATCTCCTAAACCGCCCCGAAGACATGGTCAATCTTCGATAGCCTCTATCCATCCGAGGTTGACCTGAGGGGCACACTGATCTATCCTATGATTATTTAACATAGCCATGGTATAAATGGCCCATTTATAGTTGGTTTACCTATTAAAAATGGTGATTTTCCATGGCTATGTTAAATAAGCAGATGGTAAATGTGTTCTTTTTGCTGATCCCCTAGAAGCTGAAAGTTGGAGGAATAAGTGATGTTACCGACCTATCTAACCTCAACAAGGCATGTTCATCCCATCAAAACAATCTACAAGTACTTGGATTTGCTCAAGGAACCCCATCCCTCCAAAAAAACACCTATAGATTCCACAAGTAGAAGATTTTCCCGTTGGGAAAAGCCACATCTTCAGCAAATCCAGGAGTATCGTCTGTCCAACTCGCAAACTTCGCGCCTGATCTGGCAAGCCATCTGTCGACTCCGCCTGGGGCAACACCAAGGAGTGTGTTTCAAACTTAGTCCCCGTGAAAATGAATACCCTCTGGTGAACTAACATAGCAATGGAAAATGGCCATTTATAGTGGATTTTCCCATTAAAAATGGTGATTTTCCATTGCTATGTTAGTTCACCAGAGGGTAAACAATTTGAAAACCAAAACAGGGGGTACACTTTATCTCAGTCCATTTTTCTAGGTACTTCGAGAGTCTAGGTATGTCCAGGCTGTCTAGGTAGTTTCCATCGATTTCCTTCACTCAATTATAGATGAATCAAATTCAATGTGATAACATTGGATCCATTCTTCAACCCCATATCCTTAGAGTCAATGGGTTTCCTCTGAGTTCTCTCTTGAACCTGCCCATGCTCCGTTTTTTTTCAATGCCTGTTGCCGGTTCCTTCCGTAATCCCAACCACAAAAACCTTAGTAGAATATGAATGTATGATCTCAAATAGTCTGAACCGATTTTGCGTGGGATTCTGTTGAATTGTTGGGCAGCTTGAGCATCCCCATAGGATCCATGTATGCTATATATGGTAACATTTACCATCAATATATCCCCAATGTTAGCATATATACCAGCACCATGGATCCTATGGGATCTATCATTGCGCCTCTAAAGCTCACGAATCGTAGCTCCCCAAGGTTTCCCCCATGTCCCGAAGCCGGACAGGCGACACATCCCCACCTCTTCCTCCGGCTTCCAAACATCTTGGCCTCAGCCGTGCAGAAAAAAACGCCGAGCTAGTCATGGAAAACAGAGCGAACTGGAATCCATCACCATTGGAGGTAGATCATTGCAGTTATGGCCCTTTACCAGTTATAAGTACTTATAACCCCATTTATAGAATGTATAATCCCATTTATAACCAGTTATAAGTAATAAATGGCCTTAACTGTGATGATCATTGCCATGTGTAAAAAAAACATTTTCGCTATTGTTAAATCACCAGAGGGTAAATCCAATATTGGGCGTTCCTGGCTTGCCATCAAATTGATGGTTCTCCCAAGATTAAGCCTTTTTCTGTCACGCGTGATCGTTTAAGGTCGCTTTCTATTGGCTCAAACCCATCGTGAGGAATGTTACATTTTGGGTTCAAGACAACCTATCGGCTTGTCAGCAGGTAGGAAGCCCATCCCCTTGCTCAACATCTTCTAATTGCAATCGCAAACCAGCTCGATCGTTTAATGTTCATTGCAAATATCTATCCAGCTGAATTACACCGTCCGCAAACCTGAAGTAAAGAACAAACTGCAGAACGGCACCCCTGTCAAATCAACAATGATGAGTTTCTTATGTGCATGTTTTCAAGTGTGTCTGTGTGCGAGTGTGAGGTCGTGATGTTGTTGTTTCTTCTCCAGATTGCTTTGAAGATAGTAGTTATACGTAAATATTAGCCCGAATATAATAATCAAACACACAGATACATGAATATATTATATACATTCTAGTTATTTAACATAGCTTTGGAAAATCACCATTATTACCCAGGCAAATCATCATAAATCATCTACAAACAGGCCATGTCCATCCATTTTCCACATTATGTGCGTATATATATATATATATATATGTGTGTGTTAAATAACCAGAGGGCACATGATTTCATACACTATTAAAGATGGTGATTTTCCATAGTTATGTTGGTTTACCAAAGGGTAAATGATATAATATTCTGGGTAAATTATAATAATTCACTAACCTGAAATAAGGCAATTTTGGGATGATTCCTCTTAGTAACCATGATTCCAGGGCTCGGTCGCAGTGAGGTCGTTATAATTTACCCAGAATATTATATAATACATGGATATATATATATATATACCATCAATATACCCCCAATGTTAGCATATATACCATACATGGATCCTATGGGTTATATAATCATAAGATTTCATACACTTTCCTAAGCAATAGATTTCTACTGAAACAGCTTCATCTCGCAGCGCCGAAGCAAAGCTGTTCCAAACTTTTTTCCCCCGCCGTGTTGACAACCGCAACCTGCGAGATCGAAAATTTGGATCGATTTGGTTGGTTTAACCACCCGATTTGGTAGTCAAACATGGCACTTGAAAATCCGATTTAGTATGGTTTAAAAATGTTTAAAACCTTTCGTGGGGAAATCCGAACTAACTATATACATGGTGTATTTTCTAGCAAACCATGATGACCAGAGGGCAACCCAAATGGGGGTTCAATGGCTTGATTTTTCAACGAAAAGGTCATTGTGCGGGACATGATTGGGGTTTCATGTGGTTTTAATGTGGTTTAATGTATGCATTGTTTTAAATAAATAAAACAAATAAATAAATAAATAATAAATGTATATATATATATATTATATATACATGAATACAAACGTGTTTCTTTCAACATGTCCCTTCATCCGACTCTGGAACTTGTTGGATGGAACCTACGGAACCTCACGAACCCAGCGCCATGGCATCCGTAACGCAAGGCAATTTGCATGATGATCATGATGTATAGCTAGGACATTTGCAAAGGACACCTAGGCCATACAAGTACCATCCGAACAATGGGATGATATGAGACAGTAAACCATATGCACCTTTCTCGAAGTGATGGTATAAGCCATTCTTTTGGGATGTTTGCCCATTTGAAAATGGCTGGGAAGGTCCCACCGTCCCACGGTGCGCCCTGATCGGGTTCAGTGGCGATCTAAAGGGCTTTGCACGTGGTCTTACCTCGCTATGGATAGGGATGGAGGGACTGGGGGTGAGTTGCATATCTGAGAACAAAAACTGAACTTTGAACCGGGTTGCTACGATATCCACATTTCTTGATGCAAAATAATGTAGTACTTACATGTACTTACCAAAATGTTTTTTCAAGGTTGACTCGAAGGGGGTCGACAATGGATGGTTCAAATGGTCATCCAAACGAAGTTCTACAGCCAGCCAGCCGCTATAAACTGTGTATCAAAACCAAACGCATTGCATCCATTGTTACTTATGTCCAAAACCAAACTCCATCAAATTCCCATGTATCATGATATATCCCCATAGATATTCGATGCAAACAAACATCTCAAGTTCAGAGCTTATAAATCCAATCCAACCGGCTTTCACGGTCGCCATTCACCGGGCAGCCCATGGCTTCCATATCGCGGAACTTGCACTTGCAGCCTTCCTTCTCCTTCACGTAGCCCGCAGCCGAGGGTGGCGTGGCGCAAAACCTGGCGATGCCGTTGTAACTTAAGACATGACGTATTGATATCTATCCATCTATCGATCTATCTAATCTATCTATATCTAATCGAATCTAATCTAATCTAATCTGTCTATATATCGATCTATCTATATATCTAATTATCTATCTATCCGTTGATCAATCTATCTACTATATATAAACCCAAAATCATTGGGGTCATCTTCACCAACTTTGCAAACTGTGGAGCACCACCTTGCAGCTAAGACCTCATAACAGTCGGCCTTCTTGGGGCTGCATCCTAGTTAGTAAGTGGGCAATAACCATAACACAATCTCGTCATATGTAGAATATACCCAGTTTTACAATGCTATATGTGGGTTATAAAAATGCTATAAACACCAACAAAAAACCACCTACAAAATGATGGGATGCACATCCAAGGTGAAACTTATCTATATCCCATGATATCCCATTCGGTCTCCATTGGACCAAGCCATGTTTCAAACAGTTTAGTTTCCATGTGTCATGATTAGCTATATCACTATCACGTTTTTTTGGTTCAATGTATATATCAGTGAGTCACTAAATTAGTTATCACTACTTAGTTATATCACTATATATATATATCATATATCCATAAACATCATAGTGTCCCCGTGGTTGATGGGTAAACCCCATGGCCCCCTTTGTTGATGATTGCAAGGCTGACGCTGGCAGGCCACATGGTAAACTTCCCGGCATTGTCCGCGTCCGGCAGCGCCATGCACACGCAGGCGTCGGCCACGGGGCCGGCTTGTGGCCCACCCGCCCTGCCAGCACCAAAACGGGTCACCCAAGACTTTGGGGCTCCTGTTTGGAGGATCAATTAGTAAGTGGGGTTAGTTTACAACCCAGGAATCGGGGACTTCTTCACCGTTTTTTTTTGCGGATGATCCTCCAAGTGGGATGAACAAATGTGAAAACTTGGATACAGGGATTTTGAACAGTTCGATGTGCGGGCCCCACTTACTAGTAATAACCTTAATATATGCCAGCTATAATGTGGAAATATCACTATATGAACTGTATTCATGGCTTACAAACCACTTACTAACTGGGATGCACTCCCAAGCACCAACTATGCTCAACATGTTTCCATGGCACTTGGTAAAGGACTGTGCGCAGTAGTCGCAAGCTTCCGGCTCGGTCTCCTCGGTTGCCGAGCAACGTGTTCTGGATGTGGTTTTCTGCGGTGAATGGCGGATGTTTCACCAACAAATCACGAGAATCACGTGTATGTTCTGTTGTTTCCCTTTTAATTGCGGAAGTATATCACCACAAAACTCTCGAATGGGCTTCGCAAACATTGGGATAATTCACCAAACAATTTCATATCATTGGTGTATAAGCATGTTCATTGACCCTCCAAATGCCCAGCAACAATCTAAAAGTACTCTACTTAACGTTTAAAACACATTTTTTCCGGGTACTCGAGGGTCTAGGTAAATGAGTACATACATACAAACGACACACACACGCATATATATATATATATATACATGAGACATATGTATATAGTATACATATACATACATATATATATATATATATATATATTTACATAATAAAACATCAATATATCCTCTGGCAAATTAAGACATAGACCCTGAAAATCACATTTTTTGTTAGTGGAAATTCATCTGCAGGGCCAGGAGGCGAACGGCCCCAATTTCGCCACCGAGAGCACGGTGACGTTCATCTGGCGATAGCGGGGAGAATGGCTCTTTTGAAGGGAACATCATGGGAAATTCATAGGGAGAACAGAGAAAAATAGAACAACTATGGGAAAATCCATAGAACTTGATGAAGATATCATGGGGAAACATAACGAGCTGGAAAATCCCTGAGCAAAATGGAAGTTTTGATGGGGAAACTATCGAATTGAATTGGATGTTCCAGCAAACCATGTTTCACTACCGAAGGGTGTGTGAACATGGCTAGACACTGGCAAAAACACTGGTTGCTTCTTAAGAGTTCTTGCTCATCCATGATATTCCATGATTAAACATCTATAAACTAACAGTAACAAAGGGAAACATCAGCTTGGCCGGGCCCAAAAAACAGATGCAACATGATGTTAACCGGTTAACCCCTGGAATGATCCCAATGATCCCAATGATCCGGTCACTTTGGGACAGCAGGAACACCCAGATGCCACCTGCGGCGAGCTTCTGATGATTTCCAGGGACCTGAGTCGAGGTGAAGCAATGCGATTCGGCGAGTTAGGCCATGGAATTGGTTAGAGAAAAGGCCTGCCATGGAAACCGAAGATATCTTGAAAACCGCCAAAAAAACAATGATATATTGAAACATATTGAAACATATTGAAACATATTGAAACCAATGATATCTTATCATATCTTGTCATCTTTTGATCTCCGAAACTGGAGATAAAACAGGAACTCGGCTCCCACAAAACTACGTACTTGTTGAAGGGGAAGTCTGTCATTTTGGGAACTACACTTTCCGGTGTCAACTCTTTGCGAGCAAATTGAGTCCCAACTGGAAATCCCTGTGCCCCTCTTGAAGATCCCAAATACCAACACAAGTTTGAGATAGACTATTTATGACTATTTGGATGTTATTTTGGGTCCTGACCAGCTCCTTGCATTTTTTTGTTCGTCCTATCCTTTCAACCCAGTCTTTTTCCTCTGCATCCCAAGTGTGGGCCCTCATTTTCTGCCTTGGATAACACCGACGATGCTCTATGAGGTCATGCGGGGTCTCTGTGGTTGGATATGATTGATTGATATTGATTGATTACAAGAAAATGGTGACCATCACATACCATCACTGTATCCTGTTTGAACCCTTGTCTTTGCTGGGCTTGCCCGCGCTAGCTTCTTTAAAAGAGATTCGATTCCCACCCTCTTGAGCCAACATGCTGAGCCAAGGCAAGCAGGGCAGCTTGCACCAGCCAACGGGCCATGACCTGAGATGGCTACTGAAGTGGCGGTTGGATAACGATAACCACTTACACTCCAGTGAAAAGTCACCAATCAATAAATGCAACAAATGTTGCTTGGCCAATGGCCAAGGCGGCTTCTCGCCCGAAAGATTTGATAAAGCGCGTCCTGGGACCCCTGAAGTTCACAAATATGTTAATGGTATATATTTATATAATCGGAGTGTGAATTGTCTATCCCAATAGATTTTCAGTTTTGACTCCTTAGGCCGGTGAAGCCAATTTCTATCGATGGAGAAATTCGATGATCCTAGCTGGTTGGTAGCTGCAGAGATATCAAAGTCATTGGCTATCAGCATGTGGGAAAAATAAAAGATCATTCTGTAGGGATGGGAAAAAATGTAATTGTTCAAAACCAAGAAGCATTCATTCAGGCTCATTCCTCCTACATTGAGGCAAGGCACGTCTAAACAGTTGAGCACGCACACATACACTCTTTCATTCCCCATGGGTCCGAGTGCTTGCCGAGAAGGTACTTAAAAAAAAATCCCCAAATCATACCCTAAATATGTCATCCCCCGTGATGGGTAGGTACCCTTACCATCCCTTACCCCACCATTCCATAAAAATCTGGTTTATGTACCCTCTGGTAAACTAACATAACTATGGAAAATAACCATTTTTAATGGGTAAATCCACTATTAATCGCCATTTTCAATAGCTATGTTAAATTACCAGAGGGTAATGGTTGGGTGCAGGTATACTGAAAGTGTTGCTGTCGCTACCGGCGCCTGCGAGCGGCGCTTTTGGCACGGCAAGCACTACGTTGCGGAAACAGCTGCAGTAAACGAGACCGAATCACTTCCTTAACAGAAATGGGCAGCATTTCAACCATCAAACATTGGGTTTTGTTTTTTTGGTTGGATTCCACCTGAAATGAGTTCAAATTGCAATAGCTGTTGCATTAATGTCAAAAATAATGATAATAAAAAGTAAGAATGTATAAATGACTATTAAATACTATTAATTGTAATTAATAAGGAGTAAAAGCAATCACGAACAAACAAATAATGAACAAATGACAACAAACAAACAATGATAACAAGTTGGTCAAAATCCGTGAAAACGTGGGGTGTTTCATGGGATACAGCCCAGCCACCCGCTGTTTGGGTTTGTTGCAAAATGGTCGCTTCCCATTTGCCCCCCCCCCAAAAAAATATATATATTGATGGGTATCGATGCATATCCAAATCATCTACCTATCTACCTAGACCCTCTTAATCTCTTCAGCACCTAGCAAAAATTCTACAAGTCACATACCCATTCTATCCCATTTTGGACTGTCTGAGTTATGTGTTTCCTTCACCGATCCGCAAGGGATGGTTCCGCTGAGAAGTTCAGAAGTGGACAATACCAATGACTAAGACATTGGACACCTCCTCGTGCAATTGATGTAAGTGGATGTAAGATGATGTACATAAGTGGTTTTATATGGTTTTATGTTTTACATGATTTTAAAATTTTGTATGTTTTCCATGTCTCTCTCCCATATTAGTATCCCTTTCCAAGTTGGCCCGCCTTTTCAAACTGGTGTTCCAGCTGTCCATTGGGAAAAATCGGCGCGCAACGGGGCAGACTTCGTCAAACCCCTGTTCACCGTTTCTATGGTGTGGAAACTGCGGGGCGCATGCAGGGGCGTGGGCCCTAGACCGAAAATGTTCATGTGGTTGGGGGTTGGTTTAGCCACCCATATTCCCAAAATGCATCAGGCAATCGGGAGTACAGTGATGGAAGAAATAAAGTGTAAACCATACCGGTACCCAGCTGTATTTCTTTGGTTTTACACTCCACATGACATGTGTTGTATTTGTTTTTGTGGAATCTTCAGCCAATTCTACGAGGATTTGGGCCCTCTCTGGCCGGTGCCGTAGGTTGAATTGAATATTTCATGGACACTCGGCCCCAGTCGCGTCTTGGTTCTTCAACACCCAACCACGCCATGAAAAAAAATCGACAGCAAACAGCAAACAAAGCAATGCCCAAAACCCTTCCGTCAACGGTTCAACATTGGATGGTGATCCCAATAACATGAAATAACATTAGCAGAGAGCTCCTGGGATGCCAGGGAAGTCGCGACTAGAATTTATGTCCAAGAAATAAGAAGATCAGAAGGTTTCCAGTGGTACCACCAGGACAGCGTTGTTCAATAATCACACAAATTTCAGATGAGAAACTTCCAAATTGGGGCAAATGTCAATGAGCAACCTCAAGCTCAGAAATCGCTCCACACAGAGAGCATCAGCATCACTTGCTGGGAAGCTGACACACACACACACACCACAAGTAAACGGAGTAGCTAGTGGAACCATTAGATCACAGGGGCTCAGCATGGGAAGCATTGTGTTTGTGCACTAGGATGGCCCGGGGAAAGGAAGGAAGTGAGCGAAACAGCGTTTCCAGGTTCCAGGTTCAATCCCAAGAATTGGATGAGATTCCCAGGGGGCTCAATGTTGCCCAAAAAACAGGAGTGAAACTCAGCATGCTGGGAGTTTTTTCGGAGGCCGGGAGGCCGGAAAAAACTGGGGGTCGAGCTGCGATCCGGGCCGCTGGCAATGCGACTGGTTGCTGCTAGGCAGCCCGCAGGTCTAGAAAAGAAGTAGCTCGAAGAAGAAAAGGTTCAGAGAAGAATTGGCAGAGAGCAAAGGTCACGCAAAGAAAAGGTAGCGCACATAAGAAATAACCCAAACAGAAGCTGAGAGAAGGCTCAGCCCGCAGTCAATAGGGAAAGAGGATCAGGATGAAGAGGTGACTCAAAACAGACTCTGCCCTGGACGTTTTTCAGACATTGATTCGATGTCAGCAACCCGAAGGCGGCTCCGTACATGTCGAAAAGGTTTGCCACAGAATATGATCCAAACTTCCCCCCGGGACCGGTACTCTTTGGCATAAACCAAATAATGGAACTACATTAGACATCATTAGACCTTAAACCAACAGGGATATTGGGCATTGCATGGCATTGCTCATGTATCACTGTCGGAAACTGTTGGTCAGACAGAAAAAAGACCGTGGACATCTGGCCCTGCTGACCCGTGGGGTTTACCACAGGGCAGAGGCATATCCAGTCCAAGCAAACAATATTGCCACACAATGTGGGCCCCCAGTTGGCAAGGTTTCACCAGGAAATATTCGACTGTTGAGGTGATTCAATCTAAGAACATTCATTTTGCCCGGACAGGTCTCTGTCTGCATATAACGAGAATAGATCAACGAATTCCAATTGGATGGATGAAAAATAAGCCATCAAACATCAACAAACGGGGGCCTCACGTTGCATGTTCAACGTGCCAAACATGTGCAACATTCGGCGGATTCAAGCTGAAACAGGGCTATATGTTAACCCGTGTTAACACGACCTAGTTCACGAACCACAGTTTCTCTGCCAAAGTTGTGATACTGGTTGGTGGTTTGAGCCATCTTGAAAAATATTAGTCAATGGGAAGGATTATCCCATATATTATGTAAAAAATGTGTGAAACCACCAACCACATACCCCCCATGTTAATCAACTTGGAGTTACGAATGGAAAGAACGAACCTGCTTGAAACAACCAGAAAAATTGGCCTGCGCTCACCTTCCGCGGCTATGGGTCAAGAGAGAACTCCACGATATTGGCCACTTGAAAGACTTTAATGTTCCATGTTCTCCATCTCATGTTTGGCCCTACCTTGGTACCCCCCCAGCCCGCAACAGGATCAAGACATTCTTGTTGGCCCTCAATTTCCAGTGGCACGGCTGGAGGGAATAGTCGGAATAATCTTGGTTATTATCGCTCATTAATGCGATTATGATATCATCTCCATATCAGGTCTGGTACATATATATCTATACAAAATAGCACATCAATCTGAATGTCAACCCCCAAATAAAGATTTCACTTGCTACTTAAATGACACCTCGCCAAACAGCCCAAGGATTTACATTCAAAGTTGACTTTGGTACGCGCCTATTAAGAAACTCGGGGTTTATCAAAATCCTGGGTTGATCTGGGTTGATAAAACATGATAACAAGAACACTTTATCCCATATACATACGTAATCCAAACGGTTTGCTTGACGACTCCTATATAAGCTTGGGCTATTCTAACGACTGCGATCCAACATGATCCAACCAGGGTACCTTACCTCAGTCTCAAGGCCCTCAAGAAGTCGAAAAGTGGCAGGAGTGGCCGATGAGCAGTTTTCTTACCTAAAATTCATCGGAAAAAACACTGATTTTTGACCCTAGCGGAAATTCGTGAGGATTTCCAGGCACCATGTTTATGATTCGTGTCACGCGTTGCGCGGCCAAATCTGCGTTCAGGATGGCCATAGCTGGAAAACACGAGCCGGGGCAATCTAGATCTGGGTGTTATAATATACAAGTAATTACCATCTGGTCAAAGAAAGATGTTTTCGCCAAAGGTTCAGGTTGGATTGCCAAAGGGTTACTTCTGATCATCTGATCCGTTTGGACCATTTTGGACCCATAAATGGAGCCATGTAGAGACCCAGATTTGCCAATGTTTGCCCAACATAACCCCAGCCCTGGCATTGTGGAGTAGCGTTGGGCGTCGGATTCCTCAGCATCTTTGAAGAAACAGCATGGGATCACAGCTTCATCTTGAAGCCCGACCAACATCGGAGCAACAAATGGCATGGCTTTCAACATGCTCTTCGAAGCGATGTTGAGGTCGTTGAGGTCGACATGGTGGCGTTCAACTGTAATCATGACTATAGTTAGGATTGATACCCTCTGGTAATAACTGTTACAGTTTGCTATTGACCATGAGCATAAAAATAGTGGATTTAGCCAGCTATAAAATGGTGGATCTTTCCAGTTCGTTATTTGAAAGTTTACCAGAGGGTAAGTGCCATTAAATCCCATTAAATCCCATTAAATCCCATTAAACCATCATTTTCCTATGGTTTTCCTATGGTTTTCCTATGGTTTTCCTGTAGTCATTATGGGATGAAACTTGTGATTCTGTGGCGCCAACCTGCGGGATGAAACTTGGCGGATCTCCAGCTGGGGAAGCTTAAAGCCACAACGGGGACACAACCGGCGCCTACATCAAAATACACCACAAATGATCGCAAATGGAGCTTCATCCCCCAAATGATGGGTATAACCGTATAACCATGGTTGTACCCTACCCTCTGGTAAACTAACAAAACTAATTACGGAAAAACACACAATTTTCAATGGGCAAATCCACTATAAATAGCCACGTTCAATAGCTTTTTGTATGTTTACCAGAGGGTAACTGCAACACTTCTTTTTCCAATCCCCATGCTTTGACCATGACCCCCGCAACTTCACCATCGGCATCACAGGGACACTTGCTCAGGATTACAAGACCGCAACCGGCAGATCAATTCACAGCGTCTGGCATCTGGAGGATCGATGACATCTGGAAGCTCCTGGGGAAAACAACTTCCACAGCAACCGCTAAAGTCAGTGGTTAGCAATCCATGACGGAAATCATCTATCTATACAAACATAGATTTATGGACATTTTAAATTATATCTATTAATTATATATATATATATGTGTGTGTGTGTCTGTGTGTGTGTACATTTTATGATCCCCGTTAAACCGGGTACCGCCAGTTTATTCAAAAAAAAACATACTTGTTAAATGATGCCCCTCCGTATAAAATGGCAATTCCAATATCCATCCTTACAAATTGGCAATTCTTTAAGTTTATAAAATGGCAATTCTGGTCTGTTCAGCCACTCCGGAACCTTATATCATGGCAATGTTTCTAAACTGGTTATTCTTTACATCGCATCAAAAAGGGAGAGCGCTCTGGTTTATAAAGATTTTGACCCCCCTAAAAAGTGGGTACCCTTTAAAAACACCCCAAAAAGCGTGTACCCGGGTTCCGGTGGTTTTCTTCAGGGATAGTAAGAGGGGAATATGTTATGTAGAGTATGTACACCAAGACCTTCAAAATCTTCAAAGTGCGTAAACAAATGGGATGATATTGATGATGAATCCCATTTTGACTTGGGACTGAGCTGCTCACGTTCTTTTCGGAAAACTATGGTGCTCAGTGCTGGTTTTCCTTCCTGGGATGGACGCCCTGCTGTCCTGGTTGGGCATGTACATCCTCCTGGGCTAAGGATCCCAAGGATCCCAAGGCTGGTGTGATGATGTCTCTGGATTCCTCCCCACCCTGAGGTGTGATGATCCCTCCCCAAAAAGCTGGATACTTTCAAAGTGGGCAAAGGTCTTCGGAAATCACTGGTCTGCAAATTGGGAAATCTTGTGGATGTCGTGGAGTTCGCATGACTCCAGTATCTTAACCCTGAGGCTGCACCTCAAACTTTCTATGAACAATGAGTAAAGCAAATCAAAACTGTATAATTACTTGAAGGTGGATTACACCACCCGCCCAACACCCATATGAATGTTGCATCATGGGTCACACCACTGGTTCGGTTCCCTTCTTAAATACATACCTAGACCATCATTAAATCCAACCATCATGGGTACGGTATATTATTACCACATTTTCTAGGTACGTGGAGGGTCTATATAAGTGTATATATATATATATATATAAATATAGATACAGAGAGCGAGAGAGAGTTCATACTTCTTTGCACACATTGACAATCATGAAAGTAATAACATTTTGTCATATTCGCATTTGCCAGCTTACACCACATTCAATCTCGCTCCTTCTGATCCAATCGCAGATTATGACCAGGGACTGTAACCCATCGTCAACGCAAATTTGAACTGGAATAGCAACCCCCAAAAGATCCTCCAAAATTTCAGGTTTCCGAGATTGCTGTAAGCTACAGTACCTATGGGGGGGATGTTGCTTTAACATCCATGTGAGTCTGAGTGGCTCCATCCCAGTTTCAGTGTAAGATTGCCAACAACCACAACATTCCCTACCGGGTGGTGCCCCCCCGCTATTGATATATCATGATATATCTATCATCGAACCTAGGAATTGGAGTTCTTTGAACCAATTTAGATATCATAAATGAAGTACACAAAATGAAGTTTCATGAAGTTTCCTTTTTTTCTTGATTACAAAACCAACCAGAAATGTAGATTATGTTCATTTATTTTCGTAGGAACACTCATGGGTTTCCCACATCTTTTTGTACGTTTACCCTATGGTAAATTGGGCCCAGAAAATTGGAGAGGCCTAGGCTCTGGATGGCGCGTTTCTGCCGCTGTTCCATTTTGTCTCGTCGATCTTCTATCAGCCGTTCCAGACGTTCCTGCAGCTACCGTTGGAACATACCAAAAACATGCCGACAAGTGTTTCCAGGACCGTGGAGATTATATCTCCCCACATTTTCCAGGTTTCCAACTGTTCGATCTTTTTGGGGATTGCTATATATATATATATGTGTGTGTGTGTACAAAAAATATATATATATATATATATATTCATTTATACATATATATATATATATATATATATGAGTGTGTATGTATATGCAAATGAATAAACAAATGAATAAATAGCAAATAAATATATATATATATATTTACATATATATGTACACACATATCTATATATTATATATAAATGTAAATATATATGGAACAGCATTGAACTCTCTTGGGGATTTTCCAGCAAAACATGTTTAATTACTAGAGAGGGCCAATGAAACCATTGATTTTCCATCAAATGGCAAATATGGCAAGGAGCAACACAACCAGGATAACAACTACTAGGAATTCATGCCACAGAAACTCTGAAAACAAAAAAAATGGATCCATGTTAAGCCAGTTCAGGGACGATGAATATGTCATGCAAAACTGAACATGTATCATCTCCCTTTTTAGCACACAGCAGTTGCAATAACATGCAATAACTATCATTGTGATCTATTCCAGCCAATGGGAGATAGTTTTTCAACTTTCTCAATTAATAACCCCCAAATGCGTCATGTAATTATGGTATATTTACCTGTGTTTAAGTGATGTTTGGTCTAAACGTTTATAATTCCATACATAGAGCGTATGGAATGTCCATCATTTTTGTTACCCTTTTCCGGGATGATTCCCGTGATCCTAATCATGATGAAGTCAGCCGGGTCGCTGTCGATTTCCAAATTCATTCCGATCCGTTTGGAATTTAAAAAACTCACTACCCTCTGGTAAACTAACATAACTATGGAAAATCACCATGTTTAATGGGAAAACTCACTATAAATGGCAATGTTCAATAGCTTTTTGTATGTTTACCAGAGGGCAACCCAAAACATCACCAAAGAATCATCCCAATCATCATTTGAAGCGAAAAAAACCGTGCTGTTCATCGATGTTCATCCCAGGGGCTGGAGAGTCTTCTGCCCTCGTCAGAAAGCTTTGGAAGTCCGTGGCAAAGGCTTGTCCCGACTTCGTCGTGCCATACCTCAGAAGAAATCACCAGTCGTGTAGCAGAAAAACATGATCATCGCAAATATAAATAGGGGTTTAGATTCAAAATTATTGGGTGTAAGCACAAAAATAAACAACCAGGGTATACATAATGGTGTTGAATCTTGTATCCCACATTGTTATCTCATAAATATTGATAAATGTCCCAATGGGGAAATGCTTGTTTCATCGGCCGGTGAGGTTACAATACACATCACCAAGCTTAGATACCCTACTGACACGTTTAAACAATTGCTGTATAGTAATGTTAGCTTAGTCTATCCCCCAAAATTGCGAACCAAAAAATCCATGAAACTACGACGGTTCTGCCACGATTCTGTTCGTTGACTCCCCCTGTTCCCTAAACTCCAATGTTTATTGATGATTATCTGGTTGGTGGTTTCAACCCCTCTGAAAAATATTAGTCAGTTGGGATTAATTCTTTCCAATCTATGGAAAAAATCATGTTCCAAACCACCAACCAGTTATATAAACCCTTTTTATTCTTAGTAAATCCCCCCCATTTTACAAAAAGTTTGGCAGAAAAGTCTCCTGGAGAACTGCAGTCTGGAGCACCCTTGGGCCACCTCTGTAGAAAGCCACGGCTTGGGATGACTTGGACTGTGACTCCCTACGGCGGCAGTCCAGGGTACCCCAAGGCAACACAAAAATCCTGGCCAAATTCATGGCTGGATGGTTGAGCATACCCCTATGAAAAATATGAAGTCAGTTGGAATTAATTCTTCCCAATGGATGTAAAAATAAAATTCTTGTTCCAAACCACCAACCAAATGGGGTCTGGAACATGGTTTTGCTAGGGAAAAGAAACGTAGCGTAATTTAATAATGATTAAATAATGAATTTACAGTACATTCAACAATATTTAAAAAAAAATATATATAATGTACAACACGGATTCAACTCCCTAAAATAAGGAGATTCTGGGGGATTAACTAGCAAATATGGGGAAACGGTGCTAAACCCAATGCAATAAAACTGATTTTGTGTGGTATTGCTTGTATGTTCTGCTGCCAAATGCTAAGCTTGCGAATGGGGTCTAGTCTGGTTGTATGACATCTATCACAGTGGCAACAATACCAGATTCATGGTGGTTTTACTGGTAGAGGGTTTGCCCCCGAAAACTAGTCATTTGTTGTGAAACACAGCGACCAAAAAACAACAAACTAGCTGCTTGTAACATCCATCAAGCAGTTCTTATTTCGACGAACCTGATAGCTGGCCATACTGTAATGGTGCTTTTGTGGCCATGTAGCTAAGGTTTCTGCTCATTGGGGATCCTGTCAAATTGTATGGATCAGGATCATTCAAAACGTCAACGGTCACTTTGCGGATGCTGACCGGCCTTGAATTTTGACCACTCTTACTGTTTGTTTTCATCAACACCCCGATTGATTGTTGGGTAATCAGCAATCACCATGTCTGGTTGCTAAAGAGTGGAAAACTTGCCATTTGCAAACCTGACATGAACCAATGAAATGTTGATGGTTGTCTTGGACATCTGGGTTTGCCTCAAAAATGGGGTGCTACTAGGACACAAACAGACAGACCCATATCTAGCAATTCAATTCAAGTCACATACTGTGTGGAAGGAAACAGGACGTTGAAATCATTTCCTATGAGATGGCACATGATGGTACATTACTTACATCCATGCACACATATCATATTTGGCTGGTGTTGAACCAGCCAGCCCCTGAAAAACATGCTCGTCAGTTTGGATCCTCACGTTAAACATCACATTTTAAGGACCGAACATGAAACAATTTTGAAACAGTGAAACACCACAAAATTAAGAGATGTTCTCCTGGGTGTGTCTGAAAATGTGATACTCCAAGTGATCACCTTGATTAGAACATATGGAGATTTCCTAAAATGGAGGTAGCCCAAGTCATCCAAATAATGAAACCATGCCTTGGTGCTGAGAAACCCATGGTGACTTGAGGATCCCCCATTTTAAAAAAAATAAGAACCCATATGGGGAAATCATGATGAACCATCAAATTTTCGGGGTACCCCATGACGTCAAACAGTCCCCCACCGCCTGTGGAGGGCATTTTGGTTGTGCACTCAGAAGTCCATGGGCTCACGTGCTGGAGGGCTTTGTTCATGGCACCAACGGTCCTGGATGGCAACCCCAAAAATAGCCATGGTTGATTCCTTGAAGTGAGAATCCCTGAGAAAATCGTTGTTTGGGGGGAAAACACCAGTTGTTCAAGGGGTTCCGGTGGTGCCCATGGAAACCAACCGATTTGCGTATGACTATCTTAGTAAGTATGCATATATATATATAATAGTTAAATAGGTAGGTAGATAGATAGATGAATTAGATAGATCAAAAAAATAGATATATCAGATAGATTAGATTAGATAGACTAGGTAAGATAGCTAAGACAAAAAAATATAGATGAGATAGAAAAGATAGACAAGATACACAAAATAGAAAAGATAGATACGATAGATGAGATAGATATATAGGATAGACAAGGTAGATATATAAGCTCACGGGTGCAAAACCGTACGTGTAGTGACACACATTTTCAACATTCCTAATTTCACATCATGTTTTTGAGCTTACACAACATGTTGCACTCTTATGTTCACGTAACTGGCAACGCGGGATGGGCTGGGGTGGGGTGGGGTGGGGATGTTAACGTTCGGTTGAAGTTGAACACGCCACTGATGCTACGCTGAGCATGGGGTGGGGTGGGGATGTGAACGTTCGTTTGAAGTTGAACACGCCATTGATGCTACGC